>Ga0209517_10000898_pt1 | contig 48321 bp, 38 predicted proteins | sample PeaSoiMetSII2010_FD_187695 | JGI IMG/M metagenome (GOLD analysis project Ga0209517, IMG submission 187695) | Peat soil microbial communities from Weissenstadt, Germany - SII-2010 (SPAdes) (version 2) | ecosystem: Environmental > Terrestrial > Soil > Wetlands > Peat | place: Germany...
AGGCGCTGGGCCGGATGCGCCGGCGTCCGACTCTCGTGGAATCCTTCTGGAAACAGGCCGAACTGTTTTGAGCCAATTGTCACTATATTATGCGAAAGTCAGTAGGTATCCGCTTTCCGCCATCAATTTTTGGGGAAATGATTCTGCTGCAATCACGCTGAATCCCGGCGAAACTACCACTGCCAGAATTTTTATTGTTGAAAGGGATGCATCTGGGATAACGCTTCAATTTGCTACTAAATGGAAATGGGCAAGCGAGTTTGAAAATCTTTTCTCGATTCAATATCAAAACTCAGTTCCCCTCGAATATGTTCTGACGTTTGAAACTTCGGCTGTCGGCATAAAAGCATCTCCTACACAATTCAAAATGATGTTTTATTTAGACCCTAAGAAGCCGCCTTTCGCACTTGAGAAGATTTAGATTTCCGCGTCCGTTTCCTTCCGCCGCGTTAGCGTGGCAATCGTGGTTTGATAAGCCAATAGCAAACGATGTTTTTATTCCCTCAATTCTTTGGGCGGCGATACATGAGGCGTTTGCCCTCAATCATCGGCAGAAACTTTTCCATGCGTTCGCCGTCTGTGTCGTGGCGGGTGTTCCAACGATATTCAAATTCATTGGCGTATTTGGAAAGATGTTCACGTGAAATGCAATGCCATGAACCGAACACACCGCGCTTTAGCAGGCTGAAAAAGCTTTCGCAGGTGTTCACATGACTAACCGTGCCGTCTGGATTGTGCCGTGCATATTCATAGCGGCTGTGGCTCACGCGGTCATGCCGTTTGTAACGTCGCAATGGCATTCTATAAGCACGGTGTTCATCCGTGTTAACCGTTGCTGATTTGCTCACACACTCGTTTAGGAAATGGCCAACGTTCTTTGCCGTCACACTGGGAATAACCCGCGTCCGGGCTTCTCCATCGCGTTCAATGATTGTGGCCAGCGTGACGCTACGATTCATCATTAAGGACTTCTTGGCATTGCGGTCTGGAAAGAACGTCTCGTCTGCCTCAACGGTGTTTTCAAGCGGCTTGGCTGTTTTCAAATCTGTTGCCATCGCAAATCTGATTCTGTGCGCCATAAACCACGCTGTCTTGTATGTGGTGCCAAGCATCCGAGAAAGCTGCAATGCACTGACGGATTTTTTGGACGAGCAAAGGATAAAAATCGCCATGAGCCATTTTGAAATCGGCACGCGGGAATCTTCAAAAACCGTTCCAACGGTAGCGGTGAAAGTTTTGCGGCACGCCGCACAGCAATAAAGACCTTTGCGCGCCTTGTTTTTAGTGTCTGGCTTTGAAGTGATTTTGTATGCCTCATTGAAATGGCAATGCGGGCAGGTAACGCCATTCGGCCAACGCCATGCCTCAAACAGTTCCCGCGCCTTGTCCTCATCGGAATACTCTTTGGCGAGTTTAATCAGGTTTATGTCATCTGCGTCCACTTCAGTTTTCATCTTGACTAAGTGTGACACAAAATGTATCTTTTGTCAATACTAAATGTGACACATTCTATTATGACAAAAACAAACAACATGGGCAGGCCAACGCTACCGAAACAGGAAAAGCGCGGGAGATTCATCTCCACGCGCCTGTCACCGCCGGAATATCAGGAAATTGAACAAGCGGTGCGCGCTTCTGGTGAGGCCAAAACTGAATGGGTGCGCAAGAAGCTGTTGGCCGCCGCCAGACGCGCCTAAACCTGCGGTGCGCATTTTACTGGCGTTATTGAATGATTGCGCCAATATGCGAATCGTTTGCCGGATGCTTGGCACATTATGATAACCGCACAAAATCCATTTTTTATCGTCCGATGAAAGACGAAAATTATCCTCAAGAAATAACAGCGGATGAAAAGCGTCTTGGTTTCGAGCTTCTTGGTCTTGAATCCTACGGGTTGCTTCATGAGACGATTCCGCCTCTTTCGGATGCTCGGGTGGTTGTAAAACGGTTAAGTCCATCAGATGTTTTGGTTAAAATACTATTTTCTGGCGAAATCGCGTATTCTCACAAGAAATTTGGAAAAGATGTGGCATACATCAGACATCCTGAAGATGCTCGTTGTGAATGGTGGCCGATTTTCGCCCCTTGCCCAGATGCCAAGTTTGCCATAGCCAGATTTGAGGCAGGCAGCAAGGGAGCAGCTTTCGTTAATGTAATCATCCCGTTTCAATTCAAGTTCACACCCGCTTAATGTGACTTCACAAAACGCAAGGAAAGTCAATTTCCCATAACTTTTTGGCCCTGTTTAAGCTATCCTCTTTCTGCATCTGTTAGAGACATACTCCCGCTGAATAACCGTAGCAGCCGACGTAAGTCGGCTCCCCCTTTATAAAATTTGAGCGGACTGACGTCCGCTGCTACACCTGCCCACAAACCTCTTGCGCGCTGATTTGCGTCAAATCCTCCACCGCCCAATCAGGTTGGTGCTTCTTTAATTCATCCAGTTTGGCGCCGCCGGTGGCAACGGCCAACGTTTTCGCACCAATGAATCGCCCGCAACGAATATCGTGCGGCGTATCGCCCACCACAACGATTTCCTCACCACGCAATTGCCGGCTCAGCAGGCGGTTACTGCGTTCCAGTGCCGCAACGGCAATATGGTTGCGGTCTTCACTATCGTCGGCAAAGCCACCGGTTTCAAAAACGTTCCATAGATCATAGCGGCGCAATTTGATTTCCGCGCCCAGGCGGATGTTGCCGGTGAGCAAACCCAGCATCGGCGGATTCGGCAGTGTTCGCAGGCCGTCGATGAACTCCAATACCCCGCGACAGGCGCCACCGTTGCTCCGGGCGACGGTCTGGTCGAGCCAGAACACATAATTCTCGAAGAACCGCTGAAAATTCTCCGGCGTCGCGGCGATGCGATGCAGGCCGAAAAATTCGCGGACGAGATTCACATCCGTCCGCCCGGCAAAACTGATTTTTTCGACGCCATCGAGGGCGTTGAATTCGGTGGCGAAGGTCCTGGCAAACGCCTTGATGCCCGCGCCACCGGTGTGAACGAGCGTGCCGTCAATATCGAATAATACAAGCCGCACCATGCAAAGAAGTTAACTGTTGCCGCGCCGACAGGCAACGCAACGGTGTCAGCAGTGAATAAGTTTTACTGGACAGATGTCTGACATTTATTTTATCGAACTGATTAATCCAGGGGTGTTGGATGATGAACCATGCCACGGACCCGGGCATTCACGCTCATCGAACTGCTGATGGTAATGGGGATTATTGCCATCCTGGCCGCGTTGTTGTTATCTGTTATCGGCCACTGCAAAGCCTCGGCGCAAGCTATTGCTTGCCGGAACAATCTCAGGCAATGGGGAACGGCAACACAGTTGTTTGCAGCGGAAAACGGTGATCGTTTGCCCCAGGATGGTGCAACAAGTGGCAGATCCACCGAGCATGGTTGGTACGTTGATCTCCCGCGCATCATGGGTTTGCATACTTACTTGGAAATGCCGTGGTGTACGAATGCCGGTGTTGATCCAGGACGTTCCATATGGATTTGCCCGTCAAATCGCCGACGCAGCAATGGTACAAATCTGTTTCATTATTGCCTCAATAAACATGTAAATGGAACTGGTACCGGCAATCAGATCAGGCTCGTTTCCATTCCGCATCCCACGCTCACGGTTTGGCTTTTTGACAACGGAGGGGTTGGTCCAGTAGCAGCAGAAAGTAATGTTCACTCCAATCTACACAGTCACGGGGCTCAGTTCACCTTCCTCGATGGTCACGCCGCGTGGTTCAAAAACACGGAATACTGGAATTTTAGAAGCAACAAAGGCCTTACCAATAATCCCAAACTGGTTTGGTTCCCTTGAACCAGATTCATGGAGCGCGATAGACACGGAAGAATCGGAAGGCATCGGATGTATTGGTTTGAAAAGTACAACTGGCTCCGGTTGCCACCAGATGCGTGGCCAGCGGCGTCCAGGTAATCAGATTCGACGAAATTTCGACGTCATACAAGCGGTTGCTCTGTGATTCCCAGGTCAATGAAACGATGTAATTTGTCATCTCCACGGAAAGCATCCGGAACGGCACGTTAAACGGGTTGGCAAAGACCATGAACACCGGCAGATGGTCGGAGGCGATCCTGTCATCATTGCTGTAGAGGTCGGCCGGCAGTGGATCCATTAAATCCGTTCGGAATACCTGGCCGCTGACGATGTTCGAGAACAGCGCCGAGCACGGCAGGATGTAATCGTAACGCAGCGTCGGGCCGGTGTTGGTATCCTGCACCGACCAGGTCCGTTCGCTGCCATTAAACGGATTAAGCGGTGTCGTCAGATGCAAACCGGTTGGCGCACCGATCAGACGCTGGAGAGATTGCCGTTGGTTCGCCGCTGGCCAAAAAATGTCTTCGTTCATGTCGCCGCTCAACACATAGGATTCATCGCCGTGGGCCGGCAGATAAACGGTGGCAAAAAAATTGGAAACGGCGACTGCCTCCGCCGCGCGCTTTGCCGCTGAATTGGCGTCCTGGCTCGATTTTAAATGGGCCACAAAAATGTGTAACGGCCGGAGAAAACCCGGCAGGGAAATCTGCGCCTCGAACAAATCCCGGGTAAAATAGGGGGCGGGGATGGGATTGGTGTAGCCAAACGGCGCAAGATCAACGCCGTGCAACCAACTGCGCGATGCGACGATGGGATACCGGCTGAGAATGACGCTGTGAATGGAACCGTCGTCCGCGGAATTGGTGACGAGGTAATAACCGGGGCGGAAAACAGCAACAAAATCCGCCATTTGCGCCGTGCAATTATTGGTAACCGGGATTTCGTTGAACGTGATGATGTCCGGGTCGAGGTATTGCATCTGGCGACCGATGGCCTGCACGTGCCACATGTTCGTGCTCCAGTTGGTCAGGCCGTTACCGTGCACGTTGTATGTCAGATACGAAAAGGCCGGCGGCGCGGCACACCAGACATTCAAGGCCGCCGCGTCGCTGAGGGTTGAACCGTCGGCGTTGCTGACGGAAACCGTATAAAAACCCGACTGGGCAAAAGTCACACCAGCCAGGGTGAGATTGAAATTCACCGCCCCAGGCAGGTTGGTGCCGTGAATCCCGACATCCGATGTCGGGGTGAACTGCCATTGATATGCCAAGGGTGGCGTGCCGGTGGCCGTCACGCTGAAAACAACATCGCCGCCGTTCGTAACCGTTTGATGCCGCGGCCCGGAGACGATAGTTGGCGGCTCGGCAACCGGCCCGCTGCCAATGATATCGGCAAAGGTGGTGCCGATTTTCAGATTATCCACACTCAACACGCCTTCATCCGTCGCTTCGCGAAATGCATAACCGGCCACAGTAAAAGTTGAAACCCCTTCACTGGTTGAAACACTGGTATCCGTTTCCGCTGTGGGATTGATCCAAAGGGTGCTGACCGAATTACTGTTTACCAGCCGGGTCACAACGATGTAATCCGTGTTGAGGCGCAAATCCAGGGAACAGGTAACACTGACGACCGCGTTGCTGGTGGAGGAAAGCCCCAGCCGGAATCTGCCCGGCGCCGACCCGCTCGTCAGTGCCCAGATGCGCGCCCGAAAGCCGTTGCCGGCATCTTTGAAATGCGCGAAATAGGTTCCACTTTCGCTCGGCAGCGTGGTGAACTTCACCTTGAAACCGGCGTAAAATACATTGGTGGCGCCGGAAGCGGGATAGGGCTGGCCGGTTAGAAGCGCATGGACGTCCTCGGTATTGGCTTCACTCAATAACACCCGGCCCGACGCGACTGTAACTTCGCCAGTGACCGAGCCGCTGTGGTGTGACCATAAATTGGTGCTCACCGTCACCAACGCACCGTCGGGATAATCGAAGGAATCACTGAACAATACAACTGCCTCCGCCGTGATGGCGAGAACCATGAATACGGCCAGTCCCGAGGCAGCTTTCTTCACGATGATTGCGGGACATGTTCCCACATCGTGACCAAATGTAAATGGTCAGCGCCTGGTTATAAATTCCGGTTGAGAATATTTCTGACGGACTAATGCTTCCGTCCGTTCGCGCAACGGCCCGTCCGGTTCAAAATCCAGCCATCCGGCTCCAAAGGCGGCCCGTGCGACGTCGCCCATCGCCTGTTGCCAGGCAGTTCGGGACAGCGGCACCGGTGGCTGGACCGAACCCTGGATCAACAATCCCAATTGGTTGCGTCGTTGGGCCGCACCCGCAATTTTTTTGCCGCGCCGGAGCAAATCGGATTTTACATGGCCAACGAAACACGCAGCGGGATGTGGCGGGTGACGGGTGACAGGTGACGAGTGGCGGCAAGAGAGCGCCAGTTCGGTTTCGATTTTTAATTTTGTGAAGGCGGATTGAATCCATTCGTGAACGCGCCGGTAACTTTCCTCGGCCTTGAGCGAATGCCATTCGTGATTCGGCGGAAAGGCGAGGCTATAGGTCCAGTCGGCGTCGTGCGGTACGATGCCGCCGCCGGTGGGCCGGCGGATGAGCGGCCGCAGCAACGTTGCGCGTTCCACGTCTGCGTATTTTTGGAAATAACCGAAGGTCGCCGCCGGCTCGGTCCAACCATAAAACCGCAGGACCGGTCTGCCCAGGCGTCCCACCGCCTCCAGCAACGCTTCGTCAAGCGCCATGTTGAAGGCAGGGCCGCACTTGCCTGAATCGAGGAGAAGCCAATTCATTTTTTTACCACGGATTGACACGGTTAAACACGGATGGCCAAAAACAGAATCCCCTCACCCGACCTTCGGCCACCCTCCCCCCGCCCGGCGGGGAGAGGGATGAGGCGAGCGGCGCAAGTGCCAAATCTGTGTCCATCCGTGTTCATCCGTGGTTAAAACTTTTTCTAACGCCAATTTGCGGGCACAATCTGAAAATTTCGCAATTCTCACAATCCGGTTTGCGCGCGGAGCAGCGGCGGCGGCCATGCCAGATGAGCCAGTGGCTGAACAGTGTCCATTGGTTCTGCGGCACAAGCGTCATCAAATCCCGCTCTATCTTTTCCGGCGTTTTCTGCTTCGTCAATCCGAGCCGCTGTGACAATCGCGCAACGTGCGTGTCCACGACGACGCCAACATTGATGCCGAAGGCGTTCCCCAAAACGACGTTTGCCGTTTTGCGGCCGACGCCGCCGAGTCGAATCAATTCCTCCATCGTTTGCGGGACCTTCCCGCCATGTTTTTGGACGATGGCCTGGCAGGCAGCTTTAATATTGCGCGCCTTGTTGCGGAAGAAACCCGTGGTCTTGATGGCCCGCTCCAATTCAGCAAGCGGCGCGTCCGCATAATCCACCGCCGAGCGATATTTTTTGAATAACTCCGGCGTGACGATATTGACGCGTTTATCCGTGCATTGGGCGGAAAGAATCGTGGCGATGAGCAAGTCCAGCGGACTTTGGTGATCCAACTCGCAGTGGACTTCGGGATAAGTCTGATCCAGTGCGGCAATGATTTTCTTCAATCGTGTGATCCTGGCCTTGAGTATTTCGCGTGACATTTACGCCAAAGATTTAACAACAAAGGAACAGAGACACGAAGAAAACTTTGTTGCTTCACCTGCTGAGTCGCACGCCTCTTCCTACGCGGCACTACACCCGCAGGTAAACGTAAATGGCAAAGACGACGGCGGCGAGACCGGCAGCAGCCGCGAGGATCCAGAGCAAATTGCGTTGCCGTGCGGCCATGGCGAAGGTGGAAACGATGATGCCAGCCTGCGCGGCGAGCATGCCAAAGAAAAATTTCTGACTGCGCCGGTGGTGTCGTTCCGCCGAGAGGTTTGCCTTGCGGACCTGGAGTTCCAACAAATAGCCGATGTTCTGGTTCAAGGCGGCTTCGGCATCGTAACGCGTGGCAGAAAAGCTCATTTTGGTGGCGGTCAAATTCCTCGCCGCAGATTTATCGCCGGCGGGCAGCGACTTCTCAAGCTGGGCGATGGCCTGATTTGCCGGGGCGAGCGCAGCATCAAACTCCCGCGCCTGATCACGGGCGGCTTGCAGTGCTGCGGAGAGCGTTTTGTCATCCACCTCTTTCAAGTCACCGGCGATTTCGGTTTCAGGCTTCTCCGTTTCAATCGCTTCGAGCGCAGTCTGCAGATTTGGGTCGAGCGCGGGAACGGCCGTGGAAGGAATTTTCTCCAGCGCCGGAACTTCGAGCGGATGGGCATCCGCGGTGGCCCGGAGGAGTTCCAGCGAATTACGCATCAGGGCAGCGCGCAGTTTCTTGGCCTGGAAATAACCCCACTGGTCACCGGCCTTGGATTGAAGTTGTGCGCCCAGGGCGCGGTCGTATTGGGCGCGGGTCATTTCGCTGGAGGCGAGTCCGGCCAGCAACGTGGCGATGACGGTCATGACGATGGGTGTGGCCGCGAGAATTTTGCCCCATCTGGTTTGAGGCATATCCTTCTTCAACTCTTCCGGTATTGTAACTTTCATAGGCGTAAGTTTAACCGATGAATTATGGTTTGGGCGGAACGGCCGAATTGGTCGGAGCCACCGGTGTTGCCGGAGCCGCCGGTGCCGCCCCCGATGCAGTGGCGGCTTTAGCTTTGTCCGCCGCAGCCTTGTCGAGCTTGTCTTTGGCAATTTGTTCCCGAACCGCCAGCGGCGGGGTGCCGTATTTGCCATCGGTCCAATTGTAAAGCCGGCCCTGGCTGTCATTGAGAAATGCCCAAATAAACCAGACGACAAACGCGACGAGCAGCAGTTTGGGCCAGATGGAGGGTTTTTCGGCATACTTATCCGCCGCACTAAACGTGGAACCTGGAGGCAAAGCCGCCACACCGGTCAGGGCCCCGCCGAACGGCACGTTCATCCTGGCCTTGGCATTCACCGCCCAGCCGTTGGCGTCGAGAATCGGGCCGAGGTTGCGCTTCCGCAACTTCAACCAGGCGATGGCCATGGACGGGGCGGAAATGACCAGCATGATGCCGACAATGACCAGCGGCACCTGCCACGCTTCAAATTTGCCAAGGAAACCCAGAAGACCGGCAAACGCCGCCGCCAAAGTGCCCAAGGCCAAACTCAGCAGAGCGATGACACTGGGATCGAAGGCGGGTTTAGCCGGAGCCGCTGAGGCGGCGGGAGCGGCCGGCGCCGCCGGGGCAGCCGGAGCAATGGGCGTATTGGCCACGGCCGTTAATTGCGTGTTAGAGGTGGCATCCGCGGCAGCGGCCTGTTTGGCAGCGCGCTCCTCAATCATGCGCACCAGTTTCTTATAAGGCGACCAGAACGCCTGCCGAATGCTGATCGGGTTGTCTACAATCTTCGTGATGGTGGCATCCCAGTCGCGCCCCTGGCGGTCATAGAATATTCCATTGCGACCAATGATGAGATTGTCGGAATCGCCGCCGGTGAATCCGGCGACGATGGACAATTTTTCGCCGCTGCCTTTGCGCACACAATCGCAATAGGCGAGATAGGTGCCGGCCATGCCCGCCATGGCGGCGTGTTTACCCGCGTCATCCACCAACAGGCAAAGATCGCAACTGCGCTGGTCGAGATAAAGTGTGCCTGCCTGAAAAATGGCTTTGTCCTTCCGTCCATAAAAATCGCTGAAGTTGACGAAGTTGCGGCAGAGCCTGGCGAGGTCGCGATGATAATGAATCAGGCGGTGCAGGCCAATAATGGCCTGGGCATGACCTTCCTCGGCCTGGTCCTTGCCAATCAGCGCCGTCAGCGTGTCCTTGACGTTGGTAGCGAGAATTTCCCGCGTGCGTTTCAATCCAATTTTTTCGACCGAACCGCCGGTCTTGCCCGCGTTCCAGGCATCAAAAGTGGCGAGTTTGCCGAGCAGCGCATTCCAATCCGCCTCCGTCAACACGGTCCGGGCGCCAAGTAACGGCACGATGGCATAGGTTTGCAGCGCGGCAATGGCGTCGGCCCACGCAGGATTGATGCCCTGAGTCAGCGGCAACGGCGTGGTGGCCCCGACTTGCGCCAGCGGCAGGCTGGCAATGTCCGCGTGTGTATTGGTCAGGTCTTTGGCGCTCAACGCGGCGTATTCCTTCTCGTCGCGGTTCAGCGCGTTGATAGAGCGCGGATCGAAAGCGGCCAGCCGTCCGCGCGCAAAATAGTCTTCCACCTTGGCCTTGACGGCCTTGACGGCGCCGGAAGCGGCTTCGGTGCTCACGCCCAGCGGCAACACGGCGGCGGCGCCTTCGGCCTTTTTCCACCAATCGGAATAAGCCGCGGCATCGGAGAAAAACCGGTCCACTTTGGCCTGGCTGACGCCGGGCTTGCCGCTGGCATCAGCGTCCGCGCCAAGGCAGGTGATGATGTCGGCGATGACCGCCCGGGTGACCTCGTCATTGGCGGAATCAGCGGGCACGATGCCATCGCCATTGAACGGTTTGGCGGCGAAGGTCTGCGCGGCGGCGGCGGCTTCGTCAATGGTGACTTCCGCGCTGTCCGTCTTGCCCAGCACTTGCCTGGCAAAACTGGCAATTAGTTTGCCCTCCGGATTGGCGTCGTTGATCGCCGCCGGTTGCAGCGTCGGGCTGCCTTTAAGCAGGTCATCCGGGTTTTTAAGCAAGCCGCTGGCCCATTTGACTGCGGCAATCAACTCCGGCGCGCGGATCCGACCGTCCTTGTCCGTGTCAATCAGCGCGAGCGTGGTTTTATCAAACTCGACGCCCGTGGTGGGACAGGCCAGGGCGACCCAAAGCTTCTGGTCGAGCTGGTCGAGGTTGAGGAGGTCCGCTCCCGAGTTGAGAACAACCTGGTTGAAGCCACCGGCGCGGAAGAACCGCCAGCGATAGGAGGAAGTCGCGGGATTTCTCATAGATTGGCTTAACGATGTTGTTGGTTTAAAGCGCAGCCGACGGTGGTTTGAGACTGCCAGTTATCGGGGCAACAGGCAACAGAATCGTCGGGGATTGCCGCCGGTGAAAAAGTGGCAACATTCCAGTCACACCTGCCGACCCTGAACACTCGCCTGAAATGTGTGAGCGATGGCCATCGCGAAATTTGGCATCGCTTGCGCCTTACTTGCCCAAAAGTCCGCCAACACTGTTGACCGCATTGGACACTGTCTGATTCGACATGAGGTTTTGAATCTGCGTTTTGAGATCGTCCACCGTTTTCTGTTGTTCCGGCGTCAGATTGAAGCTGCTCAACTGTTTCAAGGTATCCAAGGCGTCCTGGTATTTCTTCTGGTCAACCAGGCTCTTTGCTTGATCAATCAACGCCTGGACCTTGCTGTTGTCCCCGACGTTCGTGGCGGCTGCTTCAGCGACGGCATTCGTCGCTGCGACGGCGGTCGCGGCTGCTTCAGTAACGGCGTTCGTCGCTGCGACGGCGGTCGCGGCTGCTTCAGTAACGGCATTCGTTGCTGCGACGGCGGTCGCGGCTGCTTCAGCAACGGCGTTCGTCGCTGCGACGGCGGTCGCGGCTGCTTCAGCAACGGCGTTCGTCGCTGCGACGGCGGTGGAATCGGCGGACTTGTTCACGTCGCCAGCGGCAGGCGTGACGGGTTCGTTCTTGCTGCAACCGGCCAGCCCAAGGGCGAGCGCGGCACCGAGCGTCAGGACTAACGTTCCTTTTATAATGATTTTCATAAAGGTTTGTTTTGGTTGAGTTTCAGTTGAATTGTTTACTGTTACGGGTTTGTGGCTCCAGCGGGAGGAGCGTAAGTTTATCGGCCAACGCCCCTCGATCTTCAGTGTCCGGGCGGCATCGCACCAGCAAGAGCGTGAGTATCTTGACTGAGGTAATCTCACGGGAAGCATTCTGCACCATGGGCTGGACTTTCGCATATGGGGTGTTCACCCCATGTGCGACTATTGCATCGTCCCTCGAAAAAATTGATCCAGCCACTTCGAATAACAAGCGGATCGCGCGGATGAGCTATTTGACCATGAGCGTGTACGGAGACGGGTGCAGGCAATCAATTTGTGGGCGAAAGCGCGATTGGACGAAAAATTGATTTGCGGCGATCATTGCTCCGAACCGTTGGAGCAGCAACCGGAAAATATTTTGGCGTTTCACCCACACCAAGGATGATGAGGGTTTGCCCCTCAACCACAGTTTGGCTGGGAATCAGACCAATTGCGGCTCTTCAATTTCCTTTGGCGCTTCCACGAGCGGGGTGCCGTCGGGCGCCTCGGGATATTCGAAAATTTTGCCCTCGTAATTGCGGATGAGCACGCGGCCCGCGTTGCGGCAAAGGACATATTCGGGATTCATGGGCACCTTGCCGCCACCGCCGGGCGCGTCAATGACGTATTGCGGCACGGCATAGCCGGTCGTGTGCCCGCGCAGTTGTTCCATGATTTCCAATCCCTGGCTGACGCTCGCCCGCAGATGCGCCGAGCCGGAGATCAAATCGCATTGGTAAAGATAATATGGCTTTACACGGCACATGAGCAGTTTCTGAACGAGCGCCTTCATTACCGTCGCGTCATCATTGACCTGTTTGAGCAACACGGACTGGTTACCGAGCGGAATGCCGGCGTCGGCCAGATGCCCGACTGCGTCGCGCACTTCGGTTGTCAGTTCGCGCGGATGGTTTGAGTGAATGCTCAGGAACAGCGGATGGAATTTCTTTAACATCGCGCAGAGTTCCGGCGTGATGCGCTGCGGCAGGAACGTTGGAATCCGCGAGCCAATCCGCAAGAATTCCACGTGCGGAATGGCGCGCAGGCGGCTCAGCAGATTTTCCAGCTTGTCATCGCTCAATAACAACGGGTCGCCGCCGCTCAGCAACACGTCACGGACTTCCTTGTGCTGCGCGATATATCCAATTTGCTTGTCGAATTCGGGATGAAAATCATAGCCGTTCGCGTTGCTGACGAGCCGCGAGCGCGTGCAATAACGGCAATACGCGGCGCACCGGTCGGTGACCAGAAATAGCACGCGGTCGGGATAACGGTGCACCAGACCGGGCACCGGCGAGTGCGAATCCTCGCCGCACGGGTCGCTCATTTCCCAGGGCGCGGTGTGCGTTTCCTCGACGCGCGGAATGACCTGCCGCCGGATGGGACAGCGCTCATCCGCCGGATCAATCAGGTTGAAAAAATATGGCGTGATCGCCAGCGCGAGCTTGTGGTTCGCGAGTTTCGCGCCGGCGAATTCCTCCGGCGTGAGCGTGGGCATCAGCCGCTGCAATTGTTCCGGGGTCGTGATGCGGTGTTTAAGCTGCCAGCGCCAGTCGTTCCACTCGGCATCCGAAACGTCACGCCAGAAGCCGCGCCCGGCGGAGCGAAACGCCTTCAAACTTTGGAGTCGGTGGTCTGACGGCGATTCCTCGCCGTTTGCCGTTAAATGGTCATCCTTCATTTTCCTGGTAGCGAACTATAGATTTGAATTGCGCCCTGTCAAGTTGACCATTTCCCCGCCACCCCGTTCAAGGAGACCCAGCTTACGGTCGCCAGAGGTCCGGTTTGATGGATGATTCGATGGCGCGTCTTTGGGCATCAAGTGCGTCCAATTTTTTCAACGTGTCATCGGCACCGGCCTTCGGCGTCACGGCCAGGGGATGCTTGCCGAAAGGGGGCGCGGGCGCCGTTTCCTGGCTTTGACCCAGGTAATCAGCCAGGGCGGCGCGATAACCAGCGGTCAAGGCCGCCAGTGGCCGGGCCATGCGGAGCTGTGCCAGTTCCAGGTCGCGCAATTTGGTCTGGAGAGTCGCCGCCCGCCGCGCGGAATCAAAGTTGCGAATCACGGCCTGGAGCGAAACTTCCGCATGCGCGGGCAGGGCGTTCGATGCCGTGCGAAAGTCCACCGCCACGCTGAGAATCTGGTCGAGCTTTTCGCGACTGACCGCCGGCGTCCACGTTGGGCCGGGATCGTGCGCCGCAAAGTCTATCACCTGCAACGCCCACCATTTTTCCACGTCCAGTGGCTGGGCAAAATCGGCGCGAAAGGCGTTTTGAAAGGCAGTCTGCCAGTTGAAATAATCGGGCGATGCCTGCAACATGGCGCGCAAATGCGCCGGGCCGTTTCTCAATTTCAGCAGTTCGGTTACATACAACTGTGCGCTCGCGTAATATACACTGCCATCGGCGCCGGAGACTTGCGCATCCGTCGGCCAACTTAATTGCTCAAACGTCAACCCGGGATGATCACGCAATACGTCGCGCGCACCGGCCAGCGGGTCAATGCCGCGTTCGGTCGCGATCAGCCGGCTTTCCACCAGGCCGTTCGCCGCCCGGCCGGGCGAGGAAAGGACAACTTCCACCGCGCCCGTCGCCAGCAACTGCTGTGACAAGCCATCGGTCAGCCACCCGGGAATCTCCGCCGATTGCGCGCCGGCGCCGCGGTTGGCGAATTCAAGCAACACCACACTGGTCAAGGCGCGCACAAAACGGATGCGGGGCAGGACATCCGGCAGGGCGACCTGATAATCCCAGCCATTAGCGAAATGTTCCGAAATGACGGTGACATTTTCGTCAAGCGACCGGGCCGGGTGCAGCGTGAGGAAAATCTTTCCGCGCCACGGCGTTGCCGCATCAACGCCGAGCTCGCGCCACAGGGCTTGTTTGATTCGTTCGGCGGACACGGCCAGCACCGCCGGTTCAAGCCGGACGAAGTCGGCGTTGGTCAACGCCGCGGCCAGGGGCGATACCCAGAGGCCGGACCCTGCATCGGTGACAACAAATTGGCCGGAAACACTGCGCGTTAAATTCACATCCGGCAACGAAAGTTGGGCGGGCGCGTTCCCGCAGAAAGCGCCGAACAAAGCAACGGCGCAACCCATGTCGCGCAGGCAACGCTTACGGAACATGATCAAGCTTTGGCCGATGTCGGCCGGGCGGGTTTGCTTTCCGGCCTGGCAGCAGGTTTGGCGTCACCGCCGGCCGGTTTGGCCGGCGTGGAATCTTTTTTCGCCGCCCGCTTATAGCCCTCACTGCGGTAGTCGGTAATATAAAAGCCACTGCCTTTGAACAACAGCCCCGCGCCGGCGCTGATTTTGCGTTTTACGCGGCCACGGCCCCATTTTTTTCGCGGACAGAGGTTCTGCGGACAAACTTCCAACGGCCGGGCGGCAATAGATTGAAACGTCTCAAACTCGCACCCGCATTTGCGGCAGAGGTATTCGTACGTCGGCATGAACAATCAACAAGCGACCCGTTTCGGGCGCATCACGGTGACGACATATTGGTCGTTGCCGGCGCGTTGGTCATCGTCGGAACCACCTGCACCGAACCATCAGAACTGACTTCGACGTTCAAGTCGTAGTGCGCCGGCCCGACCATCCGGTTGGTCACGGATCCGCGCGCCATGAGCACCTGGGCTCCCTTGCGTTGCTGGTTGGGATCGGTCCCGTCGCGCATCCATTGCAACCGGCGCGCAATGAGCAAGTCGTCCCGCAATTTCCGCACCTGGGCGCGGACCTGGGTTAAATTGTTAAACTTGCGTTCCAGATCGACTTTTTCGGCCACCTGACGTTTCAATTCGTTTTCGAGAAACGCATTGTTCGTTTCGGACTCGACCAGTTTCATCTGGGTCTCGGCAATCTGCGTGGACAAATTGGCAATGGTGTTGGTCATGTTCACGACTTGCTGATCCAACGCCTGATTCTGCGCCTCCAAATCGGCGATTTGGTCCTGTGCCGTTTTGAGCGCGGCGGTGGTATTCGAGAGCGAAGCGGAAGTTGCGACATACTGGTTGCTGAGCACCGTCAGCGTCTGTTGGGCGGCCACGATATCGTTGGTCAGTATCAGATTGACCTGACGCAATCCGTCGAGATTGATGTTGGCGGTGGCCAACTGGTTGGAAAAATCGAGGATCGTATCCGAGTCCTTTTTCTGCTCGGTATCCGCGTGTTTCTTTTCCACCACCAAAGCCACAACCATTCCCACACAAACCACCACGAGAATGACTATGCCTGACTGTGTTTTCATAATGCTCCCCAAAATGAGGCGACCCGGACCGTTTGGCAAGCACACTTCAACATTCCGTTACTTTCCATCCGGCGCCGCGAGTGCGTTGGTGGCGGCCTCGGATTGGATTTGCTGCTCGACGGCATTCAAATCCGGGTCAAGAATTTCCACGCCCGTCTCCTTCCTCAAGGTGGCCATGTAGGGTGGCGCAAGCTTGGCCGCCTTTTGCTGGATGAGCGCCCGCTTCAGGTCATCGGCAACCGTGGCGTAATCCAGCTTTTTGGCCGGTATTTTCTCCAGCAATTTGATGATGTGGTAACCGACCGTCGTGGTCACGGCGTCGCTGATCTGATTCGTGTTCAAAGAAAATGCCGCCGCCTCAATTTCCGGCGGCGCCTGGCCGCGGGCAACGGTGTACACCCCGCCTTTATCCTTGGAAACGGAATCTTCAGAATATTGTTCCACCAGGTTGCTGAAATTCCCGCCGGCACGGGCGCGCTTCAAAATATCTTCGATTTCTTTCTTCTTGGTGGCCTTGTCCGTGTCCGATAATTCCGCACCCGTGAGCGGATCACGCGTGCTCAAAAAAATCTGCGCGATCCGAACCATTTCCGGCTGTTCAAAGTCCGCCGGATGATCGTCGTAAAACTTCCTGGCCTCGGCATCCGTCACGGTGATTTTCAATTCACGTTCCAAGGCTGTTTGCGCGGTGCCTTCCTGGACCAGGCGCGCGTTTAACTGGCCCATCGACATGCCCAGGGCCGTGAACTGACGGTTCAGCGCCTCCTGTGAACCGGCTCGTTCCAAAAGTGTTTTCATTTGCACATCAGCCATCTTTTTCCCGGCGGCCCGGTCGGCATCCGTGGCCTTTTGCATCAACAGCTGGACCTGAATGAGCCGGTCCAACATTTGAGCCTCAATCAGTTTCATTTGCGCTGGAGGAATAGCCTGGTTGCGCATGGCCGCGGCCGACTTGATGCCGGTCATCACCTCGTCCAAATCACTCTGCTTGATTTCAAAACCTTTGCCCCGGGCAACCACCGGATTGCCAAACAACGCGGTCATGGTGGCATTCAGGTTGACATTGGTGCCTGTGTCGGCCGACGCCGCGTTGGTTGATGCGTTGGCTTTGGCGGCGCGCGCGACCGGGAGCGCCAGCAACAATGCGCCCAGCGCCATCAAAAAAATTATTTCGGCTTTTATTTTCATATTTCGTTTGTGCTTCCTGATCACAGTCACAATTTTATCACTTTCACGTTGCTGATGTCAGCGTCTTTTTGGAGTTCTTCCAGCACCGCCGGCGGCGGGGCGCTGTCGAGATTCAATACCGTCAGGGCCAGCCCGCCCGCTGTGTCACGGGTCAGGCTCATGTTGGCAATGTTCACTTTATGTTTCCCCAACAACGTGCCGAGATAACCGACAATGCCCGGCCGGTCCTTGTTGTTGAGTAGCAACAAGGTGCCGCTGATCGGAATCTCCACCGGCGTGCTGTATAGTCGTACGATGCGCGGATTGTTCGGAGAACCGAAGAACGTGCCGCCCGCCGAAATCAGCTTCTGTCCGTTGTTGAATACCTGCACGTGCAGCCATTCATTGAACGTGACCGGTTCGTCGGATTTCTTTTCCTCGACAGTGATGCCGATGCTGGCGGCCGCCGCGCGGACATTGACGTTGTTCACGTCCTTGATCGCGCTGCTGGCCAGAAATCCCTGCAACACCGCGCGGGTGACCGGGTCCGTGTTCGGCAATTCCCGCGCGTGGCCGCCATAGGTGACGTAGATGCGATCCGCGCTGGCGGGCGAAAGTTGCGCCAACAATTTGCCGAGCGCCGCGCCGAGCGGCAGATAAGGCTTCACCTGCTCATAGGTTTTGGCGTCGAGATACGGCAGATTTACCGCGTTGCGGACTTCACCGGTCAGCAAATAGGCCGTAACCACTTCGGCGACTTCAATGCCGCATTTTTCCTGCGCCTCCTGCGTGCTCGCGCCAAGGTGCGGCGTTAAAATCACATTGGGCTGTTTGCGGTACGGGTGATCGGCGGGCAGCGGTTCCACGGCAAAAACATCCAACGCCGCGCCGGCAATCTTGCCCGATTCGAGCGCGGCGATCAGGTCGTTCTCGGCAATGATTTCGCCGCGGGCGCAATTCACCAGCCGGACACCGGGTTTCATTTTACTGAACGCTGCGGCGTTTAACATGTGTTTGGTTTCCGGCGTCACCGGCATGTGCACGGTGATAAAATCCGCCACGCGATAAACATCATCCACGCTGTCGGCGAATTCCGCGCCGACGGCCCTGGCACGGTCCTCCGTAAGATAGGGATCGTAGGCGATGACCCGCATCCCGAACGCCTTGGCACGTTTGGCGACTTCCGAACCGATGCGGCCCATGCCGAGGATGCCGAGAGTTTTGCCCAGCAATTCCATGCCTTGAAACAATTTGCGGTCCCATTTGCCCGCCGCCATGGAGGTGTGCGCCTGCGGCACTTTGCGCGCGAGCGCCAGCAACATGGCAAAACTGAGTTCGGCCGTGGTCACGGTGTTGCCGCCCGGCGTGTTCATCACCACCGTGCCATGCTGCGTGGCAGCTTCAATGTCCACATTGTCCACGCCGACGCCGGCGCGGCCCACGACGCGCAATTTCGGGGCGGCTTCAATCACCTTGCGCGTGACCTTGGTTTCGGAACGAACCAGCAGCGCAATGGCATCCGCCACGACCGGCAGCAATTCCGGCTCGGGCAGCCGTTTGGGCAAAACCACCACTTCAAATTCAGGCCGCTGCTGGAGCAGCGCGATGCCTTTGGGCGAGATCGGGTCGCAAACGACAATTTTCATTTTCAAAAGGAACGTCAGTCTAGGTCGTGCGCGCTACAAGTCAATCAAGGAATCCGGCGAAATTCCCTCGCCCCCAAATCAAACTGCTGTTATTCTTCAAGCGATCTTATGAGGAAGCTGTCCATCCGTCTCGCCATGGAAAGCTGCTGGTTCAGCGTGTTTCTTCTTTTTTTAAGCGCGCTGGTCCCGTGTTCCTCGAAGGCGGCCGGGGTGACTGTTATCACGCATGGCTATAATGGCGACGTCACTGGCTGGATAACCGCCATGGCCGGCGAAATACCAACTTACTTCCACGCTCGCTATCCGGGGTTGAGCACCAATATGACCATTTACACCATCATCCTCACCACGGACGGCAGCAATTATTTTTATCAATGGGAACGCGACACCAACAGTCCGCCTTTGAGCACGGACACCGGCGAGATAGTTGTCAAACTCGATTGGAGTCAAATGGCCGGAGGGACCGCACCCTATGACATCAGTACCTCCAACGTCGCCTGGGTCGCCAGCTATGTGCTGTCGCAAACGAACGCGATTTCGGACCTGAATGGCCATGCGCTGGTGGAATTTCCAATTCATTTGATTGGCCATAGTCGCGGTGGTTCATTGATATCTGAAATCAGCCGCCTGCTGGGGACAAACGGCATCTGGGTTGATCAACTCACAACGCTCGACCCGCACCCGCTTAATAATGATGGATTTAATGATAAAATTATAGGCTCCGTGGTAGATGCGTCTGCCAGCAACACCTACGCAAACGTTTTATTTGCCGATAATTATTGGGAAGATTTGGGGAACAGCTTTATTGCTGATCTTGATCCCGATGGCGAACCGGTGGCAGGCGCCTACCGGCGACAATTGACAGCATTAACAGGCGGTTACCCTCCTGCTCCTTTCTCTGGTGATCCAAACGAATATCACTCCAACGTGCATCTTTGGTATTACGGCTCAATTGATCTAAACATCCCGACATCGTATAACGATGATGGCACAACCATCACCCTGGACGCAACCATGCGGACCAATTGGTGGGTTCCGTATGAAGATTTTGGCGTTCGCGCTGGTTTTCTGTACAGCCTCATCGGCGGCGGCGACCGCACCAGCATGGATCATCCGCTGGGCCTTCCCGGCGATCCCGCCATTCGCGATGGTTACAATCAATCGTGGGATTTCGGAGGCGGGACAAACGCAAATCGCACTCTGTTGCCGGTGAACAACGGAACGTGGCCGAACATTATCAAATTCGACGTTACCGGCACCAACGTTGTCACCGCAGGCAATTTGATCGCCACCGCCTTGTATTACCAATATGCCGGGAGTTCCAATGTGACGCTTTCAATTTATTTCGATCAGGACCTCAACCCGTATAACACCAACAGCACGCTCATTCTCCAGGGCGAGGTGGCAAGTACCGGTGCCGGTTCGGTGTATTATAATTCAAATCCTGGTCTGACTACCACCAACGTGCCGCCAGGCACTTATGCCATTTACGGGAAAATCTCAGACGGCCCGCACACCCGCTATCTTTATGCACCGCAATTGGTCGAAATCGTTTCCAGCCGGCAACCGCCGGTTCTGGACATCGCACCATCAGGCACCGTACAATTTCGCATCGGGGTGAATGGTATTTCCGGCCAGACCTTTGTGCTTCAATCTTCGCTCGATCTGCGTAATTGGCTACCCATCATTACCAACACTCTCACTTCAAGTCGTTGGACTTACACGAACAGTTTGCCGGTCAACCAGCAGTTCTATCGCGCGGTGCTCAATCCCTGACCTTACCGCCATTCGTAAAATTCACTGTTCGTCCGGAGAAAATCAGCTATGTTGCGCGGGAAAAATGAGCAAGTTGCTGCTGATTGATGACGAAGAGGATGTACGGTATTCGTTCCAGCGGATTTTTGATTCGTCGGAAATCGAAGTGGCCACCGCTTCGAGCGGCGAGGAAGGATTGAAAGCCATCCCCAAATACAAGCCCGACCTCGTGCTCATGGACGTGCGCATGGGCGGCATGAACGGCCTGGAAACGCTTCGCCGCATCCGCGCGAGCAATCCCAAACTCCTGGTCATCCTGATGACCGCCTATGGCACGACCCAAACCGCCATCGAGGCGATGAAGTTGGGCGCCTACGATTATCTGCTCAAGCCGTTCGACGCGCTGAAAATCAAGGAACTTGTCGCCAACGCCCTCAAAGCGGCACGCGACATGAAGCAGGTCGTGTCGTATCAGCCGCTCCTCGAATCCGAGGATTACGAACTTGGCTTCGTAGGAGGTGCCGAATCCATGCAGCAGGTGTTCAAGCTCATCGGGCAGGTCGCCGCGACCGAAGCTACGGCGCTCATCACCGGTGAAAGCGGCACCGGCAAAGAACTGGTTGCCCGCGCCATTTATCATCACAGCCACCGCAGCCAGCAGCCGTTCCTGGCCGTCAACTGCGCGGCCATCCCCGAGCAATTGCTCGAAAGCGAGCTCTTCGGCCACGAACGCGGCGCCTTCACCGGCGCGACCCTGCAACGCATCGGCAAGTTCGAGCAATGCAACCAGGGCACCATTTTCCTAGACGAAATCGGCGACATGACGCCGGCCACGCAAACGAAAATCCTGCGTGTGCTGCAATCCGGAACCTTCGAGCGGGTCGGGGGCAACCAGCCGATTCAGGTGGACGTGCGCGTCATCGCCGCCACCAACAAGGCGCTGGAACAGGCCGTCGCCGTGAAACAATTCCGCGAGGACTTGTTTTACCGGCTCAATGTGGTGCGTATTCACATTCCGCCGCTGCGCGACCGGCGCGAAGACATCCCGTTGCTGGTGAATTATTTTCTGGAAAAAATTGCGCGCGAACAGCAACGCCCGCCCAGGTCCATCGCCACCAGCGTCATCCGGACGCTCGAAAAATATCACTGGCCGGGCAATGTCCGCGAACTGGAGAACATCATCCGCCGCGCGTACGTTATGGCCAAGGGCGACGCGATTCTGCAAAGCGACCTGCCACCGGAGATTTCCGGCCAGAATTCAGGCGGTGCATCTCTGCCTCCGGTGCCGGGCACGGCCAGCGACGAGGTCGTGAACGATGCCACGGCGATGGCGCGGCAATTGTTCCAATGGGCCAAGCGCGATCCGAAGTTGAAAGTCATTCCCACCGTCGAACGCGAACTGGTCATCCAGGCGCTCAAAGAAACGAACAACAACCAGGTGCATGCCGCGAAGCTGCTCGGCATCACCCGCGCCACGTTGCGTAAACGCATCGAGAAATTCGGCATCCAGCGCGAGTTGAATGTGAAATAATCCCGGCCGATTTTGAGTCCACATTGTCACAGAGAGGTGCCCCATCAGGGCGGCGGTCAAACGTCAAGATGCGCCCAAAAGCGAATTCCAATCTGTTTTGATTTTGTGGACCGACTCGCAGCGATTATAAAAAAGGCATGAACGTGTCGCCCTGGTTTCCGAATCTTCTGTCCCGGATCTTCCTGGCGGCATGTTTCAAGAATCAATGGGTCATTCCCGAAAAACCACCCCGCGCCATAGAACGTTTTCTCACATGGTATGAACACTCGGTCCTGAAAATCAGCACTTCCGGCATCGTCATCGACCGGCCGATATTCCTTGTCTCAATGCCACGATCCGGCTCCTCCATGTTGCAAGACCTGCTTTGCACACATCCGGACCTCGCCTACATCACCCACACCATGCACACTTTCCGCACCTGCTTTTGCGGGGCGGAGATGCTGAGACGACGCTTCAAGCTCAACGTTCGGGGGGAGCGGTTCCTGGGCGACAGTGTCGAGGTTGAAGCCACCAGCCCGTCCGACCCGGTCGTCATGTGGGCGGACTGGTTTCGCGAGGATCCCTACGAAGTCACCTGCACGCATCGCGCGTTCGCCGATTTCTCTCCGGATGAAATCCGTCATGTGTATGAATCGGTAAGACGCGTTCTCTGGTGCTTTGGCGGGAAAGGCAAACGCTTCTTCTGCAAGAATCCGGCGGCCATTCCTCACCTGCCGGTACTCGTGAAACTTTTCCCGGACGTTCGCATCATTTATCTGGTTCGCGATCCACGCCTGAATGCCAATTCCATGCTGAAATTCCGCAGGCTTTGTGCGCAGCAACTTGACCGGCTCCGAGCCGGTGGCCTGAAAATAGGCGGCGGCAGGCCCTTTGTTCCGTATCCCCGACTGCCCGGACTGAAGGTGCTGTTGGATCAATTCGGTCCGGACGACATCCGCACCACCGCGGGCTTGTGCGAGGAAAGCGCCCGCCTGATGGACGCAATCAAAGGCACGCTTCCCCATCTGCTCGAAGTCCGGTATGAAGACATTCTTGAAAACCCGCAGAATGAAATTGATCGCATTCTGGCCTTTTGCGAGCTGCCCCCGTTCGAGAATTCCAACAGCCGATTCATCGAAAAATTTGCCCGCATTGGAAAAGTCCATCACCGCAATCCAGCTTATGGCCAGATGGACCTTGTCGAGGCCGCCTGTCCATTTGCGATGCAACGTTATAACTACAAGTCATCCCGTCTGAAGCCAGAACAACCTCCCGGAGCGCGACAACCATGATTGGCACCTGATCCCTTTATTTTATGTGTTTTACGCCCGCCCTCACCTGAATCCTCTCCCCCGGGAGAGGACTTTTGCATTCACGCCTTGGTAAAGGAGTCAGTCCCGCACATTACATAATTTTCCGCTTTCATCGCCGGCGTGGCGAGTCAGGGCGCAATCTGTCATCCCTGACTTGCAGCGAGTTGGCGACGCGGCGGAAGTGGTAACCGAGGATGGCCAGTTCGATGGCATGCGGGAACTGGCGCGGATGCCGGATGAGCGTGCCCCAGAACAGCCGCCAATAGCTCACGCGCCCCCGATGCCACACGCCGAGCACCCAGAAGGACTTCAGGAAGGCCACGCAATCCGCCCGGGACAGGCGCAGTCGTGGCCCGGTTGGCCGATGATTCTTGAGAAACGTCCGGATGCGCTGGTAATAATTCCGCGGTTCGTAAAGTTTCTTCACCAGTTCGCGGTAGCCGGATTGCAGGAAGTCGCGGTTTAATTTGGGTTTGAAGTTCAGCGTGGCGTCGGAGTTGTTGCCGGAGCTTTCGGTTTCCAGCCGGCCCTCACGCTTCAACCGCTGCCACAATCGCGTCTGTGGCAGCGCGTTCAGCAAGCCCACCATCGCCGTCGCCACGCCAGAACGCTGGATGAAATCAAATTGCCGCTTGAAGATGTCGCTCTTGTCGCTGTCGAACCCGACAATGAATCCGGCCATCACCTCCAGCCCGGCGCGTTGCAGTATCTGCACCGAGGCGACCAGATCGCGGTTCCGGTTCTGGAGCTTGTGACATTCCTCCAGCGCCTCCACGGAAGGTGTTTCGATGCCGACGAAAACTTTCTTGAACCCGGCCTCCACCATCAAGGCGCACAATTCCGGGTCATCGGCAAGGTTCATGGATGCTTCGGTGAGGAATCCGATGCGAGGCCGCGTGCGCCGCCGCCATTTGATCAATTCGCGGAGCAGCGCCTTGGTCCGCTGTTTATTGCCGATGAAATTGTCATCCACGATAAAGACCATGTCCTTCCAGCCGCGCCGGCAGAGCGCGTCCAATTCGGCAATCACCTGGGCCGGTGTCTTCGTGCGGGGCACGCGCCCGTTCATCACGATGATGTCGCAAAATTCACAATCGAACGGGCAGCCGCGCGAGAATTGCACGGACATGGTCACATAATGCCGCAAATTGATGAGGTCCCAGCGCGGCGGGGGGGTCCGGGTGATGTCCGGCCGGTCGGTAGCGCGATAAATGGGCTGTAGCCGGCCGCTCTTCATGTCGGCCACGACCTGCGGCATGATTTCCTCGGCCTCACCGAGAACGAAGTGTTGAATCTCCGGGAAAGTTTCGTGGCCGGTGGTAAACAGCGGCCCGCCCGCAATAACGGTTTTGCCCAACGCCGCGCACCGGGCAATGATTTCGCGGACGGATTCCTTTTGCACAATCATCGCACCCAGCAACACATAATCCGCCCAGCGAAGGTCCTCGTCCTTGAGCCGTGTCACATTGAGGTCCACCAGTTTGAGTTCCCATTCCGGCGGCAACATGGCCGCCACTGTCAACAACCCCAGCGGCGCCATGGCCGCCTTCCGGGAAACAAAACGCAGGGCGTGCTTGAAACTCCAGAATGTGTCGGGCGTTTTCGGGCTGATGAGAAGTATGTTCATTAAAGTAATCTATATTCCGCAGGATGACTTTAAGCCCGATTAAAAGCGGTGGCGAGCTAAATTATATTTATTTTTATTCACCCGATTTCGATGCCAACGGGACAGTGATCAGAACCTTCCACGTCCGGCCGGATGAAGGCGCGCTTCAGGCGTGGACGCAGCGATTTTGAAATGAGAAAATAGTCAATGCGCCAGCCGACGTTGCGGGAACGCGCCCCGCCCATCTGGCTCCACCAGGAGTAATGTCCCCCGCCCTTTTCAAATTCGCGGAAGGTGTCGAGGAAACCAGCCTTCACGAATGCGCTGAACCCGGCGCGTTCCTCTGGCGTGAATCCGTGGTTGTGGACATTGGCCTTCGGGTTGGCCAGATCCATCTCCGTGTGCGCCACATTGAGGTCGCCGCAGAAAATCACCGGCTTCTTCTTCTCCAGCTTCTTCAGATAACTCAAAAAGTCGCGGTCCCACTTTTGGCGGTACGTCAACCGCGACAAATCCCGCTTGGCATTGGGCACATAAACGTTCGCCAGAAAGAAATCCGTGAACTCGGCGGCCAGCACGCGGCCTTCCTTGTCATGCTCGGCCATGTCAATATGCGGAATGACATTCAGCGGGCGGGTTTTGGCAAAAATCGCCGTGCCGGAATAGCCTTTCTTTTCCGCGCTGTTCCAATAAGTCGTATAGGTCGCCGGCCAAAGCGGTTCGACGTCGTCCGGGCTGCATTTGGTTTCCTGTAGACAGAGCACATCGGGTTTCTCGATATCGAGATAATCGAGAAAATTTTTCTTCAACACGGCGCGCAAGCCGTTGACGTTCCAGGAAATCAATTTCACGCGCAACAGCATAAACTACGGATGAACGCGGATAAACACGGATGTTGAGATTGAAAAATCGTCCTCGTCCTCGAAATCCGGCGCGGTGCGATCACGAGAACGAGGACGAGGAGGATTTTTTGGCGCGTTGACGCTGACGCCAGCGACGGCTAACTTGTTGTGCGACGAATGATTGCAAGAACGACCCAAACCCAATCCGCCCAGCCGAGCTTCCGCGTCGGCGATGAACGGCTGGTCAAACTCACGCCCAGCGCAGCCCAAAAAGTGTCAGCCTTGTTAACGAAACAAGGCCGGCCGAATGGCGTGCTGCGCGTGGCGGTAGTCGGTGGCGGCTGCTCCGGCTTGCAATACAAAATGGATTTGCAGGATAACCCGGCCAATCGAGACATCCTGGTTGAATCCAGCGGTGTGCGCGTGGTGGTGGACCCCAAGAGCGCGCTGTACGTGACCGGCAGCGAGCTGGATTACCTCGACGCATTGGACGGCGGGTTCAAGGTGAAAAATCCCAACGCTGCGACGACCTGTTCCTGCGGCGAAAGTTTCAGCGCGTGAAAATCAGTCCCCGGTTTTCAGTTTACAGTCCACAGTCAAATCCAATGGCGGGCGCCGGCAGATTTCCGACTGTGGACTGATGACTGTGGACTCTTTCATGACCGATTATTTCGCCCTGCTCGATGAGCCGCGCCGGCCCTGGCTCGAGTCGGAAGCACTTAAATCAAGATTCCTGGCACTGGCCGCCGACATACATCCCGACAAACAACCGAGTGCAAGTGAAACGGAAAAACTCGCGGCCAATCGGCGATATGCCGAACTGAACGCGGCGTACCATTGTCTCGCTGAACCCAAATCCCGGTTGTTGCATTTGCTGGAGCTGGAGCTCGGCGCGAAGCCCAAGGACATCCAGCAAATTCCATCCGTGCTCGCCGACTTGTTTGCCGAAGTGGCAACGACCTGCCGGAACGCCGACGAGTTCCTCACTGAAAAAAGCAAGGTGGCTTCACCCCTATTGCAGGTCCAATTGTTTGAACGGGCGCAGGAATGGGTGGAGCAGTTGCGGAGCTTGCAAACCAGGCTTGCCCGGCTGCACGACCGGCTGGTTGAAGAATTGAAATCGCTTGATGCTTTGTGGTTGGCAAAATGCCAATCCGGCGAACGAACGGTCTGGTTGAACCGGCTCGAGGAGCTTTATCGTTTGTTCGGCTATTTCAACCGCTGGAACGGCCAGATTCAAGAACGAATCGTCCAGTTGTCACTATGAAAACCGTAACGCGCCTGGTTGTCTTTGCGTGGTTAATGACCGCGAGCGGAATCGTTTTGGCCGAGGAAACCTGGCAAAGCGCGTTGAGCCGGATGCCGTTGGGCGTCAACGTGACGGAATTGAACCGGACGAACTGCGTATCGCTGATGTTGGACGCGTTTCAGTCAAACGCCGTCGTGAAGGCGCTTGTTTTTATGCCGGGCGCAACGGACGAATTGTATTTTTTCCGACGGGCACACGCGAAACTGGCCAAAGCCAATCCATCCTTGTTGGACGCGGTTGTAGCGCTGACCAATCAAACCTATATTCAAGCCACGTTCCAGCCGCCTCTGCTGTTGCTGTGCACAACCGAAGACCCGACGAATGTCATCGCGGTCATAAAAAGCAAATCCACCGCGACAAAATTGCAAATAAGATCCATTCCGGACCGGGTTGTGTTTAACGACGCCGGTTGGGATGAGGTCCGGGCGGTTTTGGGCAAAAAATTGAGCGTTGGTTTGAGGCCATTTTCAGACACACCGGATTCCTGGCATTTTTACCGCCATAATTTCGCGGCCTGCGGCGTGACCGAATGGGGAATGCTGGAGTCCATTGCCTGGACCGGCAAAACCAGCTTTACCGTACGCTGGTGGACGGTGGATTTTCAAATTGACCGGCGCAACGGCGCTGTGCCGGCAATTAAAAATCTTCGTGTCCCCTAAGCCTCAGGCTGAAAAACCAAAGCACTCAACGGCGGAAGGCGGAATTCTGCCGAGCAAGGCTGGCTGTGGCACGGAATGTTTCCCGCCGTGACACCGCCGAGATTTCCCTGATTGCCGCCGCCATAAACGGCGGCATCACTGTTCAGCCTTTCACGCCATTGGCCGGCACGCGGCAAGCCGATGCGGTATTTCTCCCGCAGTACCGGAGTAAGGTTCAAAATCACCGCCAGTTGGTTGGAGCCGTCAGCCGTCTGGCGAACGAAGGAAAGAACGCTGTTGTCGCGATCCGTGCAATCAATCCAATAAAAGCCGCCGTGGTCGTAATCGGATTGCCAGAGCCCGGGAGACGCCACATAGCACTTGTTCAAATCCTCAACGAATTTTTGCAGGCCGTGATGATACGGACCGGCGTCGAGCAGCCACCAGTCGAGCTGACCGTTTTCATTCCACTCGGCGCGCTGGCCGAATTCGCCGCCCATGAACAGGAGTTTTTTGCCGGGGAACAACCACTGATACGCGATGAGCGCGCGGAGGTTCGCGAACTTTTGCCAGTCATCGCCCGGCATCCGGCCAATCAACGAGCCCTTGCCGTGCACGACCTCGTCGTGCGAAAGCGGCAGGATGAAATTCTCGTGATGATGATACAACATCGCGAAGGTGAGATCGTTTTGATGATATTTCCGGTGAATGGGTTCGTGGCTGAAATAGCCGAGCGTGTCGTGCATCCAGCCCATGTTCCATTTGAAGGAAAAACCGAGACCGCCGAGATACGGTGGCCGGGTGACGAGCGGCCAGGCCGTGGATTCCTCGGCAATCGTCACCACGCCGGGAAATTCCATGTAGGTGAGGTGGTTGAATTTTTTCAGGAATTCAATCGCCTCGATGTTTTCGCGTCCGCCAAATTGATTGGGAATCCATTCGCCCGCCTTGCGTGAGTAATCGAGGTAAAGCATTGAGGCCACAGCATCCACGCGCAAGCCGTCCACGTGGAATCGGTCGCACCAGAACAGCGCGTTAGCGACGAGGAAATTGTTCACCTCATGGCGGCCGTAATTGAAAATCAGCGTCCCCCAATCCTGGTGCGCGCCCTTGCGCGGGTCCTCGTGTTCGTAAAGCGCCGTGCCGTCAAAACGCGCCAACGCCCAATCGTCGCGCGGGAAATGCGCCGGCACCCAGTCTATGATGACGCCGATATCCGCCGCGTGCAGCGCATTGACCAGAAACTGAAAATCATCCGGCGTGCCGTAGCGGCTGGTCGGCGCATAAAAACCGGTCACTTGATAACCCCAGGACGGATAAAAGGCATGTTCGGCCGGCGGCATAAATTCGACATGGGTAAACCCCATGCGCTTGATATATTCGACCAGCGGCGCGGCGAGTTCGCGGTAACTGAACGATTCGCTTATGGATTTTTTCCGCCAGGAACCGGGGTGCACCTCGTAAATGCTCACCGGCGAACGGAGGGGCGCCTGTTCCCGGCGGCGTTTCAGCCAGGCCTCATCCGTCCATTTGAATTTGCGGGTGTCCCAGACAATGGCGGCGTTTTTCGGCGGCACCTCGAAGAAAAATCCATAGGGGTCGGTCTTGAGCGAAATCTTTCCGTGCGCGTCGCGGATCTCAAATTTGTAATGTGCACCTTCGCCGACACCGGGAATGAAAATCTCCCAGACACCGGACGCGCCGAGCAACCGCATCGGATGAAAGCGGCCATCCCAACGGTTGAAATCACCGACGACGCTGACGCGTTGCGCATTCGGGGCCCAGACGGCGAAACTGGTTCCGTGGACGCCATCAATGACGCGCAGTTGTGCGCCGAGCTTCTCGTAAATTTTACGTTCGTCACCCTTGCCAAACAGGAACAAATCCGATTCGCCCAACGTCGGTAGAAATGAATACGCGTCGCGGGTCCGGCGGACCTGGCCTTGATGCGTGGTGACGACCAAATCATAGGCATAAACTTTGTTTGCCGACCGGATGACGCCTTCAAAAATGTCCGTATGGGGAAGCCGCTTCAGCTCGAACCGCGGCTTATCCTTTTCATGGACGGGCTGGATTTCGATTTTGGCGGCATCCGGCAGGAGCGCGCGAACGACGAGACCCGATTCATCGCCGAGCGGATGCATACCGAGCAGCGTGTGCGGCGACTGATGTATCAGTTCAACCAGGCTGTGTAATTCGTCGGACGTGAGAATCATGCCGACCCAACCTAACAGAAGATGACGACAAAAGGAAATGTTCTTCCGAACGAGCGTTATCCGTGGGCAATAATTAGTTCAATTTGTTGTGCGTGGGTTTCCAGCGAGCCGTCGGTCCAGACGACAAAATCGGCGTGGGCGATTTTTTGCTCAATTGGCCATTGGGCGGCGATGCGCTGTTGGATTTGCTTTGGCGTCCAGCCGCGTTCCAAAAGTCTTTGGCGCTGTTGTGCCGCCGAACAGGCGACACAGACGGTTTTGTCAAAACGCGATTCGCTTTTCGTTTCAAACAACAATGGAATCACGGCCACGGCCAGTGGGCGATCCTCCCGGCGCCAGGTTTCAATTTGCGCCAGCCAGCACGCCTGGATGCGCGGGTGCAAAATGGCTTCAAGTTTTTTGCGGGCAGCGGGGTCCGCAAATACAATTTGCGCCAGTTCATCCCGGCGCAGTTGGCCGCCGGGGGCGACTACGTTCCGGCCAAAAACCGTCTGGATTGCCGCCAAAGCCGGCTGGCCCGGTTCAACCAACTGGTGTGCCAGTTCGTCGGCATCCACGACCTGTGCGCCGCGTTCGCGGAAAAATTGGGCGGCGACGGACTTGCCCATGCCAATGCCGCCGGTTAATCCTAAAAGTTTCATCACCGCAATTCTAAGCACAAGTTTAGTTGCGCGACACGAAAGTCACGCCCGTCCTGATAACAGAGTTTGGCGAAGCGACGAAGCGGTTATTGGGCCACCTGCGGTCCAACCATTACCCGGTAAAATGCCGGGCTGACGGTGGCGGTTGTATCCGTGTAGGAAAGCGGACCGCCGATGGCTCCGCCCGCGGGATAATTTGTCACAATCGCCGGCCAGTTGGTCGAGGGGCTCAAAACACCGGACTTGAGCACCGAGTAGGTTGCGCCGGCGGTCGAGTTCCAGGTCAGCACAAAAGAGCCGGCGGGTCGGGCAGCAATGCCGGAAATTACAATATTTGTCGATGTGCCACCAATACTCAGGCCCACATTCCCGTCACTGATAAACTGATTTGGGAATTGGGATTGCAGATAGGTGGCCGGGGTCTGGCCGCCGGTCAATTTCGAGATAAAGGTGGCATTGGCGGTAACGTTCGCAAAATAGATCGTCATGCCCGGATCAATTTGGATCATGCTCGTCAGGTCTCCTGGATTTCCGGTGAGCTGAGACAAATCCAGTGTTTTGACATACATGGCGTTGGGTTGGCTGTTGCCGTAGAAATGGAAGGTCGGCAATTGCGCCGGGGCCACGGCAACCAATGACAAGGTGCCCAGGGCCGCATTATTCACGGTTCCGGCGGCAGCCGGCCCGGCGTCCTTGCCCTCCCAGTCATGGTCAATTTCCGGACCAACGTTATTGAAGGTATTTGAGGAAGCAACGTCTATGATCGTGCTGGCGGACAGGTTTCCGCTTTGTGGCGCGGCCAACAAATTAAATCCATTGCCGCATTCAAAGATGGTGGCCAACCCGTTGTCGAGGAACGAATTGGTGACAATGAAGTTCATCACGCCGTTGGCAAGGAGGAGGGATTGGCTCAAATTCACCGTGTTGGCCGCTAACTGCATGTTCGCCGCGGAACTGATAGAGGCTCCGGCGGTCATTTCCATGGACTGGGCGGTGGCAGAGAAATTACCAAAAAGTGTTTGGTTCAACCCGCCATTAACGATTTGAAGATCAAGACTGCGAATGGTCTGACCGCTGGCATAAATCTGTCCGGCATTGACAAATTCGTTGTAGGGCGCGGGGCGATCGTCACCAAAATGGGCTTCATTGGGAATCGAAAGAAAGTTGTTGTTGGTGAAATACAGCAGTGTCGGCGCGAGGGCGGAACTCCAATTCTGGAGATTGCCGGAAAGACTCAGACTTCCATTCAGCGTCAGGCTCTGGCCGCCGAAGAAAAATGTACCCGCCAGGTTCATGGAATCGTTAATCACCGCGTTGGTCTGGAGAATCAAATTCTGGACCGTGACCGGCACGGTTGTAGAAAGTCGCGAGGCATCCGCCAACAGCACATGAAAATCATATTCAACATTGTTCGTAATGCTATTGGTTGTGCCGGGAAAATAGACGAAGGCCTGGAAATTAGTCCACTCAGCGCTCCAGAGGGAAACCGTCCCGTTCAAAGCGGGAAGTGTTCCATTGGTGGCCAGGTTGCTGACGTTCACCATACCGTTGGATGACCCGAGGGTATAATTCAGGTTTTGACAGGAAATGACAGCGCTGGCGCTACCAGTAAGATTATTCGCCTGAATCACCACCTCCGGACCCGAATTGGAAATAACCGTCCGGGTCAGATCCAGATTATTGGCGTCAATGATAATTCGCCCGGGCAGATTTGAAATAGCATCCCAACTGGGATTATAGGCCAAATCATCCACGTAAGCCTGATAGGCGGAAACATCGGCAATGACTGTAGTATTGCTGAAAGTCAATATGGATGGCGGCGAACCGACATCGTATAAAAAGTTGGCCGGCGGCGGAGTGACATTGCCGGCAAAACCGTTGCTGAAGCCGCCATCCACCCGCTCGACTGTGTAGTTAGCCGGCCGAAACCTCGGAGCGGTACAGGGATTTATCGGATCTGAGCCGGGCACCAGGTTGGTGTTGCCGCTATTCGACAGCACTCCACGGTTGGTCTGAGAACCCAAAGTATCCACGATGTACAAATCGGTGGCGTTGGTGGAATGCAACCAAACACTGACGGTCTGGAACAGGTTTGAGACGCTGCCGGTGGGCGTGAACCGAATCAGAGAATTGGTGCCAGGATTGTTGGTGACAAAATTGGGGTCATGGACCGTCACAAACACGGCTTGCCTGAAGTATCTGTTGGTGACATTAATACTGCTCCCTGATGCGTTGGTAAGGTTCGTTACCGAATTGGGATCCGCAACATTTGTCCATGCGGAAAAACTGGGCGTAAAACTTAGAAGCGGGGCGGCGTTGGAGGTGGCGCAAGGGTTAAACACGGTAAGGTTTGGGAAAGCGGCCGAAACGGCAGTCCCGTGTTGCCAAACTCCCGGACTGAATAAATTTGTGTTACCTTCCCCCCAATATTCGTCAAAAATGGACGCGTCGGGCGTAAAGTTCGTTCGAAAAAAATCATTGGCGCTTCCGAGGCCTTGAATGGGAGGAATGTTCAGCGTGCTGCGGCTAAGGTTTACGGTTGAGCCGATCAATTTAATCTGGCCCGAGGGGGTGGCCAGCAACCTGCCCTTGTTGATGATATTGGTAGCCTGCACCAGCAGAGAACTGCCGCCGTCGGTAATAGTTGCCACGTTGATGATGACGCCGTCGAACGCCTGAACCGTACAGCCGTTGTCATTGAAGAAAACCGAAGACCAACTGGTGCGGGAGCCAGCAGTGGTCGGCCCCAAATCAAACTCCCAGCCGGGCGAAGCGGACATCGAGCCGCCGCCAGTGTTGGTGTAGGTGAGCGTGTTGGCGGTTACATACGGAGAGCCCGTGGCGATAGCCCACGTGCCGGAATTGTAAAAGTTGATCGCGTCCACCTGGGGCGGCGTACCGCTGATGATACCGTTGTTGATGAATATTTGATCCGTGGCCATACCCGCCAGCGGGCACAAGCACACGCCGGCCCATAAGGACAGGAATCCTGACCGAGCCGAACCGGCGAACTTGGAAAATGTCAATTTCACTTGGGTATTGCTGGTTAATTGATCGTCAACGAATAGCTTGTCTGCACCACACGCGGCGGCGTGCTGGAATCCGTCATCTGAACCACAATATTGTCAAAGGTCCCCCTCTGGGTCGGCGTCCCCGACAACACACCATTGGGTGACAGAGGATTCAGCCCCGGCGGCAGTCCCGCCGAAACATTCGCCAATGTCCAAGTGACAGCTCCGCTTGTGCCAGTGGCCGTAAACGTAACACTATAAGCTACTCCATTGGTGCCAGTTGGCAAGGCCGGCGGCGGCGGAGATATCTGAATTACCGCCTCATTGGCCAGGTTTTCCAGGCTGGTGCCATTGGGGTAAACCACCGGTGCGTTGGTGGTACCGTCAAACGACCCCCAGAGATACAGTTTAGTGGCGCCACTGGGCCCAATCATGGAAGCCGGAGACAAGTTAATAAAGAGGGATCCCACTTTATTGAAGACAATACTTGGGGCACCGGGATTAATCGTCCCCGGACCTGAAAGACCGGTTTGTATATTGGCCAGGTTAAAATTGAGATTCCGGGCGGGGAGATCGGGATCCGGGGGAATGCCATCGGGACCGCTCGCCTGGTCCTGCGCGCCAAACAGAAAATCAGGCGCGGTCACCACCCGCTGGAAGGTCTGGGTAAGATACTGGCCGTTGGTAAAGATCACCATGGTGTACTGATTGGTAATGGGCGTGACGAACAGTCCGCTCTGGTAATCATAGTTACCGTCATTCACCCGGAAGAATTGCATTCGGCCGATGCCCTGATAGTTGGCGAGCGAGTTGGTCACCAGGGTGCAAGGTTGCACGATAAAGGCGTAATTCGTGAAGTAGGAAATCAGGTTCTGGACAAAAGTCTGACCATTCACATTCGTAGTCCCTGCGACCAGGTTCGTTACGATATTCACAAAGGTCTGCTGGGTTGAAATAATATCGGGTCCGCAGGCGCCGTTGCTGATGATGAAATAATCTCCCGAAACCACATTGGACTGAAACGTTTGATAGGTGACATTGGTCACAAACGGGGAACCGGCCGGCGAACCGACCATCGGGCCCACGGTGATGGTTTGGAGGGCAAACGTGGTATTGGGGTAAGATTTGTTGGTGACGACATTGACGAACGAGTTCTGGTAAAACTGCACAATGTTGGTGACCAATTGAGTCACCACGACCAGCGATGCCGGCGCGCCCGCGGGACTGCCGATATAATTGGTGAAATAGGCAACGACATTAGGCGACACCACGTTGCTGAAATACGTGGGAGGATTGGGGCTGACAACCAGTCCCGGAAACAATGCCTGCAGTGTGGCCGGATTATTGGTGAAGGATGCCAAAACCAGGGCGTTGAAATTGGAAGTGAACAACACTTGCGGCGCGTTGAAATTGGTGCTGAAAAGCGCACTCCCGGCCGCCGGCGATTCCCGATACTGTACAGAAGGGGTGTCGTAATTGTTGGTGCTATATAAGAAGCGTAATCCGCCCACGTCGTCCCGCGTCAATCCGGTATAGAAAAAGCCGCTTGGCAGAAAAAAGACGCCGTGCCCGGAAGACACCGGGGGGACATTATTCAGGGGATCCGCGGGAATTTCCAGCGCATCCACGTCCGGCGGCGAGGCGCCGCCGGCGCCGCAGTTTTCATCAATCCAATAGGAATAAAGCTCGCCGTTGACGTAAGCCGAATACTGAAGTTGATTGAGCGCGCTCGGAACAATGTCAAAATTTCTTTGCACGACTGAGTATCTGATATTGAAGCCTGGCCCGGGCGCGGTGCAGGACTCCCCGACCAAACCGGTGAACCGATCGTGCAAGGTCCAAACGTAACGAACCGAATCCGCCAGCCCCAACTGTTCCATGAGCATGGAAAGAGTCAACGATTTGAGGTCGAGCAGCCCCAAAGCACTTGCCGTGTAGTTCTCACCCTCCGAATTGAAAGGGAATTCCGCCAAATTCGCGCTGTAATTGTCAACACTATTGGTCGGAAACAGGGAAATGGCAGGAGCACCATTGGTGTCACCCAGAAGGCCATTGGTCGGACTGTACAAATACAGGGAATTGTTCGCCTGGCCGTTCATCACGCCATTGAGAAGATCAAAGGCCTGTTGCACGGCGAACTCGCCGTTCGACCCAAAGAAATCTCCAAAACTCGCATCAAACGCGTAATACATTCCAGACGCGTTGCGGCGATAGCCCTCACCGATGTTTTTAGGTCCGACCGCAAGCGAATCAAGTAAAAACGGAGGACCGAAACCCGGCACGGGATTGTAGCCGATTAAAGTAATCTGCCAGGTCGCATCCGGCGTTCCCGTGATGGGACCCAACAAGGAAAATGCCCCCGCGGTCTGAAGACCAAGGGCCAGACAGCCAATCCAAAAAATTGTTTTTTTCAATTGCCTCATACAGATTTACTGGCGCAGGAGCAGGACACGGTAATAGCCCGCCGAACCCTGGCCGACAAAAATGGAATCATTGGTTCCGGCCGCAAATCGCGATGACCCCATATTGGCCCACGCCCCAAGGTTCGTCGCCGCCTGCACCTGATAGGTGAAGCCGGGCTGGGTGTTCCAACTCAGGAACAAGCCTTCCGGCGTATTACTCAACACCGTCCGCAGCCAGGTGGCGGGGTTCAGCGGATTGCCACCGCTCAGGAACACCTGCATCAAACTCAACCCGCCGGAGGCCAGTGGCGCATTCACATTGGCTGGCCAGTTGACAAAGTTGTAGCCGTAATATTGCTCCATCCATTCAAACGGGATGCCGTAATAGTTGGCGCCGCTCCAGGTTGTGCCGCTGGCCGAGGGTGACAACGGCGACTGGCGGCCATCCGTTGTCGCATAAGCCACCTGGAACGAATGCGTGCTGCCGGCAGCCAACCCGTTTGCCGCCGTCATCGTCCACACATTGCTCGTGGTCACCGCCATCGGCGAGGCCACGCCGTCTACGTAAACTTCGTAATTGGAAACGGAAAGTCCTGTCACCGGCGGCCAGGAAACCGCCAATTGCGGTTGATATACTCCGTTGCTGACCACAAACGGCGCATAGACAAACGGCGCCGGCAGCGGCGCCAATGGCTGCCGGGTGTTGATATAACGTTGCGCGTATAAATCGAACCCATACGGCAAACCGGTGAAGCTGGTCCAGATCGCCAGAAATTGGCCGACACCATCCGACGCAACCACCGGCTGGATTTGTGAATTGGCCGTTGTGGTGTTCACCCGAAATTCACCGCCCACCACCGAGCCATTGCCGCGTACAAATTGTCCATAAACCCCTTCCTGCGAACCGTCCTGCGCCATGCTTGTCCACACAATCAAATAATCCGTTCCCAGCGAACTGATTCGCGGTCCGTATTGATCACCGTAAAGATAGGAATTCACCCGCATCACCGTGCCACCCACGCCGGCACTCGAAAACGTTCGGGCATAAATATCCAGACCGTTGCCAAGGGGATTGGTCATGTCGCGCGCGTCCCAAGTCATAACAAAACCGCCATCCGCACCGGCCGCCACGTTCGGATCGGCGCAAGGATTGAAATCCGAGTTGACCAATTGATTCGTTCCTTGCGCCACACCGTTGCCGTCGTAAATTTGCGCGTAAATGTCCACACTGGGCACGGAAGCCGTGTTAATGACTTCGAATGAACCTGAACCCGGATTGGGCGCAGCGGTTCGCTGCTGTTCCGACACCCAAGCGGCCACAAACCCGCCGTTGGCCAGCGCCGCCACCGCCGGCGTGCGTTGGTTGAACGATGTAAACTGGTTGATCAAAAATTCGCCGGTGACCGGCACGCCCGCTGGCGAAAAAATCCGGCCATAGACATCCTGCATGCTGCCGGAGGCGGCTTCATTAAAACTGGCCCAGACCACGATGACATTGCCATTGGTCAAGGTGGCGATGGCCGGGCTGATTTGAAAATAATTCGTGGAGGCGTTGACCATCACGTCACCCGTCAGCCACGTATTGCTGGAAGAGAGAAACCGGGCGTAAATGTGCTGAAATCCCCGTTGCCCGCCCTGCCACACAAAAGCCGCGCCGCCGCCTTTCAACAACGTCACCCGCGGATTTTCCTGATTGCCCGCGCCTTGCACGTTGACGCGGAAGGAACTGCCGGAGCCGGAGAGGGCGCCATTGAGTTGCATCGCACTCACCCCCCAGCCGTCGCCGTCAGTAATGTTGTCCTGCCAGACGGTAAAACCGCCACCGGTCGTCAGTGCCACATCGGGATGAACCTGATCGCCGGGCAAGGAGCCAATGATGGCATATTCAGTTCCATTGGTGGCGTAATAATTGGTCTGGCCCCAAACGACGGCTGGAAGCGCAAGCATCCACCCCCAGCAAAGGCAAACCACGCTCTGGCGGCAGAAAAAGCCTGATGGGGTGGCCGTACTCATGATATGAATCTATGGCGAGCCAGTGGTACTTGTCTGTCAGTTGGGATACGACTGTTCCTATAGTGTTTGACACTACAAAAGCCAGTCTGGCGGCTGAACAAAAATAGCATAATCAATTTTTCCCATTCTAAACACGCACGTTGGTTTTGTCCAAAAATTACTTCGGCAAAACCCGTTCGGCACGTTCCGTGCCCGGCCACCGGAAACAAATTTTTTAGCCTGCTTCGCAATTTCATTTTTTAAATCAAAACCGCCTGACCTTCGTGGGCTTCTTCCCCCAGCGCCGCCAGCAGCGTCTTGAACCCCCAGCGCCGATACAGTTCACGCAAGCGGCCGGCCAACGCCGGCTTTTCCGCCAGGGCCACCGGCGAAAATGCGCAGGGCAAATCGTCACGCAGCCGCACCAGCTCCCGGTTGCGCCGCACTGCGTCCCCGGCGGCACGCAAGTTCGCGCGAAGTTTCTCCGACTTTACTTCAGCCAACCGTTCATACAAAACGCAAACCGACCCGAATCGGTTCAGCAATTCCGTGGCGGTTTTTGGGCCAATCCCGGGCACGCCGGGGATGTTGTCCACGCTGTCACCCGTCAGGCTCAACCAGTCCACCACTTGCGCCGGGGTCACGCCAATTTTCATACGAACCTGTTCCTCGGTCCAAATGGTTTCGGTCTTGTCGTTCGGATTCAACAACCCGATTTGCCGGGAAACCAATTGCATGAAATCCTTGTCGGAACTGGCAATGACCACGGCCATGCCCGCCTCCGCCGCGCGCCGCGCCAGGCAGGCAATGTAATCGTCCGCCTCCACGCCTTCGCGGCAAAACGAGGCAATCCCCGCCGACTCCAAATAACTGACGATTTCATCCAATTGCGGTCTTAAATCTTCCGGCATCTCCGGACGCTGCGCCTTGTATTCCGGCAGCGCCGCCAGCCGTTCAGCGCTCAGTCCGCCGTCCCAAACCACGATTAAATGCGTGGGCTCAACGGTGGCGCGCATCTTCGCCAGCATTTTGACAAAACCATAAATGGCATTGGTTGGCTGACCCGTCGGCGAACGCAAATCGCGAATCGCGTGAAAGGCGCGATAGGCATAAGCGTGTCCGTCAACAATCAGCAGCCGATCCATAAATTCATCTGGCTTTCAAGGTTTGCCCCTTGTTTTTTCATTGCATCCTCCGGACGGGTGGCGCCGATCTTAAAACGAATCAAGACTATTGCGGAGGCAGTACTACCTTTTTGTCGGTTTCGGTCATCTGCCCGGCGCCCGGCGGCTGCGACGGAATGCTGCTTTGCGCAAACGGCAGTTCATCATCGGAATGAACGCGATTACCGGCGGGATCCACAATGGTGGTGGTGACAAAAATCATCAGGTTCCTTTTTACGGCAGACTTGGTTTGACTTTGAAAAAGACGGCCGAGTATCGGCAAATCGCCGATCACCGGCACCTTGTCCTTTTCGGTCTGGGTCGTGGACGTGATCAATCCACCCAGAACCACCGTCTGGCCGTCCCAAACATTTACCGTGGTGATGACCTGCCGCACGGTAAACTGCGGCAGAATGACGGGCAATTGCACCACATTCAGGCTGCCGGTAACATTGGCAATGTTTGGCACGAGCCCATAGCCGTTAAATTCAGTCAGTGACGGGATCAGGGTCAGGTTGATGGTGTAACCGTCGGACAAAACATACGGCACCACATCCAACAAAGGCCCGGTTTCCAGCAGTTGGGTATTAGGTGTAATCGCAGAGACGTTGGGTTGAGAAACCACCGTCTGGGCGCAGGCTGTTTCAGCAGTGCTGACGACAACAAAAATTCCCAGCGCCAGCTGGAGAATTTTATTTATTAAGTTCGCTTTCATTTTTTGCTTAAGAAGTATCGTTAAGGTGTGCCGCCGACGGTGGTGTTGGCTGAACCTTGTTGGAAGCTAAAGCCCGTGATGACCGATATGATTTGCGTCGCCCGCATCTCGGTCTGTCGGCCGCTGGTGGTGGTCACTTCCGGCTCGGCCAATTCCTCGGTGCCCAGGCGCTGCTCCAAAGCGTGGAGCACAACCTGGAAATTGGGATTGGTCAAAATCCCCGTGATGCTGGCAATGGCAGGAAGCTGTGAATTGTTGAGGCCGCTGGTCAGGCTTTGCACCGAGGTCGGGATCGTGGTGCCATTAAAAGTGTTACCGGGAAACGTTCCCCCGGGATTAACCGGTGAAACCGGCACACTGACCGACCCCGCGTTGCCAGCCGTTCCCTGGACGGAATTCCCAATATTGAATTGACCCAAATACCAGTCGAAACCCAGGCCGACGTTGTCGTCTTGTTCCACTTCAACGAATCGCGCCTTGATATGAACCTCGGGGGCCACCTGGTTTAACGCCTGAATGGCGCTTTCAATGGTGTCCAGGTCCTGCATGGTCGCACGGACAAACAGAAGCCCCAGACGGTCATTGAAGAAAATGCTTTTCGGCGGGAACAAATTCACCCCCAGGGTGGAGAAGAAATTCCGGGCCGTCACGCTAACGCTCACCATGTTGTTGGTGAGAGTTACATTTAACAATCCGCCGGCGCCATTTTGACCGCCGCCGCCGCCACCCCCGCCCCCGCCACCACCCCCGCCACCACCCCCACCGGAGGTGGTTCCCGAACCCGATGAAGGATTAACCACCGCAAGCAGTCCGACAGTCGTACTGTTATTGCCGCTGCCACTGCCACCACCGCCACTGCTGCTGCCGCCGCCGCCGCCGCCGCCGCCGCTGCCGCCACTGCCACTGCTGCCACTACTATTGTTATTAACAAAAACCAGCGATCCGACACTTTCCAGGCCCTGTACAAAAGTGTTTGGATCTATTTTAAATGTCCGCGAGTATAGCTGGGGCGAACGCGGTCCCTTGGCTGAGAAGACAACGGCATAATCATTGATGGAATACTCAATGGGATGGTCCGCAACCAGAACAATTCCATCCAGCGCATCGGCCATTCGCACATCGTTGAGTGCCGGATTGATCCTGATGATGACGGAATTGATATCCACCGCTTCCGATCCCACCGTCGGCGCCGCGTTGATTGGCAAACCGGTCGCCGGATCAATCTGTGGCTGGTCACCGCCACCGACCCCACCGGGTCCGCCTCCAAGCCCGCCGGGGCCGCCAAACGGAGAACCCGCGCCAGTTGTAGGAGCGGTGGTTATCACTGATGCGGAATTATCCAGGTTGGGATTAATCAGAAAGTTGATGCCCACCTTGTCCGGGTCCCGCAATTTGGCCTGTTCACTCAGGTTGCGAACAACTTCGCTCAACGGCAGGCCATCGTAAAACACCCGGTCGAGCCGTATGCGATTCAGTTTGCTCTCAATGGCCTCGCGCCCGGGGCCGGTGTGAATGAGATTGGTGGAGGCATAGGGATTGGGCACGGGCATCGGCACATTGTTTCGGACGGGGGATTCCCAAGCCTTGCTCACTTGCGAGATGCGGGTATCATTGTCGGTCGTGTGCATTCGCTCCGAACGGGCATAAAGACCCTGTTTGACCAGGCTCAAATAATAAAAAGCGCCCTGGCTAAGCGGATCCAGCTTCAGCGCCTGCTGCAACTTGACCTCAGCCTCTTCAAATTTGCCCATTTCATAAAGCAGCTTGCCGTCCCGCACCAGGGTTTCCGCTTGCGTCTTGTCGTTGGCAATGATGGGAACCTCCTGGAGGGTGGCGTCGTCGGGCACTTTCCCGCGCAGGGAGGCGATCATGCGGTCATTTTGTTTCTTGAAAGCCAGTGCGGCGGGATTTTGGGGGTCCACTTTCAAAACCCGGTTGATCTGGGTGTCGGCCTCTCGCACATCACCTTGACGTTGCGCCTCCCGGGCCAGTTCCAATCTCACGGCCACAAGTCCTGAAATGGCTTGCGCCGATTCGTCAGGAATGCCGGAACCGATCGTCTGTACGAGGCCATAGGCGTCTTCGTAAAGCCGGGCAGCAACCACCAGCTCGCCGTGCGCCGCGGCATCCCTGGCTTGCACCAGTTTCTGGCGCAGAACCACGGTGTTGGCTTGTCGCAGGACCGCTTCGGTCACGGCTGCGTCGGCGGGACTGTTGGTTTGGGCCGGGGCCATCAAGGCGCCGGCCAATATCAGAATGAAACTGAAACCGAGTGGGACAGAAACTGCTTTTGTCATGGCTGAATTCAGGTTTGCCGGTATCAGTGCTGCCCGATGCTGGCGTCGTTGCGGACCAATGTCATTTGGAACTGTAAATTGTTGTTTTTTTCTGGTTTGATTTGGCGGATAATACCACCTCGTTCTCGCTGATGGCAACGATAATGTAATCGTCGCCCGCAAATTTTAGATCGTCGCCAACCCGTTGCTCCTGCCAATTTTTCCCCTCCGGACCATATTTCAAATCCGCCCTGTAACCATCCACACGCCGGAACGGTTTATTTGGGGACAAGGTCACCCGCTCGCCGGAATCCGTTAATCGGAGAACCAATTGGGTCGGATTCCCGGGTGACCCATTGGCCGCGATAATGCTGAAAGCCTCGTTCTTATCGCCGACGGAAGCGTAGTGCTGCCGCCTGGTCCGCTGCCACCCTGCGGCCGCCGCTTGCCGTTCAACGCCGATGACGTATCGCGCTCCGAATTCGTTGGTTTCCACAGAATCCAATGTCAGGATAAAATAGAGCGGCGTGATTTCGGTTATTTTGACGGCTTGCGGACCGACTTCATTGCCGCTTTCAATCTTGATGGGCATGCCGTTCACCGCCTTTTGCCATTCAACGGGATTGAAAAGCCGGTTGGTCGTCTCAAAGTTGAGACGGTAGGGCAATTGCAGGCGTTCAATGGCATTGCTCTGTTCCGTCAAATCCAGCGGGGGAAGCGGTCGGACGGCATGGTGAATGATTCCGGTGCGGGTTTCTTCCAGCACATTGCGGTCGTGTAAAATCAGGAAAGGCAAAAAGACCATGGCCCCGACCAGGCCGAGCAACACGACCCCCAGCAGAATTTTTTCGTAATGTTTTTTGAGGAAATCCATGCGCTTAATTCGCCGGCAATAGTTTGACGATCTCCACATCCAGGGTGATGCTCAAAAGCTGTTCGCTGAGCACCGTTTGTAATCCTCCTCTGCCCGTCGGCGCGGCCGGCGGAGAGGACGGAGCATAACCCGGTTGCAGTCCGCCATAGCCAAAGGGTGACTGGCCAGGGCCCCCCATGGCTTGCGGACCGGATGAGGACGTGGTCGTCACTCCCGATGCCGGCTGCACGTTGACGCCTTTGACAATGAACCCATGTGGCGACGACGCAAAACTGGACAGGACATTGGCCAAATCCTGGCTGAAACAACGGAAAGTCACTTCATAAGGCATGAACACCGCGAGATTATTTGTCGCTGCCGGCGTATTAAGATAATCCGCCTGTGGGCCGCTGGCGTCCTCCGGCGAAGCCGGCACGCGGCGAATGGCGTCCAGGGAATTGATTTTGGCCGCAAACAGAATTTCACAGAGCGCCCTGACTTCGCCGAGCTGTTGCGCCAGCGGACCGAGGCTGCCCGGCGCGAACCTCACCATCGTTCGTTCCGCTTCAAACGAGAACCCGTATTGCGGCGGCAACGTGACGCTGGCATTGCCGGCCTCAATTTGCAGTTGGTTGATGGTATGGTCGCGCGCCGCAGCGAACTCCGCATCCACCACCACGCCATTCGTCGGGTTGGGGATGGGACTAATTGGCTGAAAATACTGTTCCGACTGCTGAATCCACTCGCGGAGTTGCTTTGCCTGGGCGCCGGCAATTTCGATATTATTAACCGTGTCATTGCCCGGTGAGGGATTTTGACGGAGTAAACTCTGCATCGTGGTGTACGTTTGATTCAACGCGTCCAGGGCCGCGTTGTTGCGCCGCCAGTTTTGAAAATCATAGACGCCCGCCGCCGCCAGCAATCCCACGGCGATGACGGCGCCGATGAAAAAAAACAAATTTCTCTTAATCCAGGCCATGTTACAAGTTCAACGGGTTTTTCAGCACCGCCGTAATCCCAAAAGTAAACGTCCCCGACGCGTCCTCGGGATTGATCTGGCCAACGAGTTGCGTGGCCTTGGGATCAAAATACGGGCTGGCCTGTAATTCATTCTCCAACGTGTAGGCAATGTCACTGTTCGCCGCCGGGTCAACCGAGGACAAACTGACCGCACGGCAAACCAGGGTTATGGCGCCCGTTTGATTGGTCAGCGTCGGCGTTGTATTCCCCATGCCGGGTCCTGATGGGGGACCATTGTTGTAACCCATTGGCGGTCCTCCCATTGACAGCGGCCTCCCTGGTGTGTTGCCCGACTCCGTTGGCGCCAGGCTGGTCAACTGCTCGACCCAGATGCCGGCCTGGACCCCCTGCCGTTCCGCGGACAATTTTTTCTGAACGTCATTCTCGGCACGAATGAGCACTTGTCTCAGGTCAGCCAGCACGTTGCCCCAATAATACCGATCATTCATCCACGCGGCGATTTGATCGGCTTCCTGCCGGGTGGCGCCGACTTCACCGTAAATTTTATTGAACCGGTCGGCCTTTTCCTGCATTCGCTGAACTTCCGGTTTGAGCCGGTCCAGTTCGTCTTCCTTCGATTTGGCCAGCTTTTCGAAGAGGAATCCGACCGCAAACGCCACCACGACGAGAGCGAATACCGTGAAAATGAAATACGGTTTCTTTTCGTTGAAGGTGCGCCAGCGCAGCGTGCTTTCCGGCATCAGATTCATTTCCACCGGGCAATTCGCCAGATTGCGCAGGCCCAGTCCGACGACCTCGCCCAGGGAATGCGCCACACGGGCCAGTTCTTCCAAGTTCACCGCGGGATCAATCTGCACGTTGCGGAACGGATTGAAGTACTCCACCGGCGCGTTCAGTTTCTCTGCAAAAAATTGCGCCGTGTACGGCATGATGGCAGCGCCTCCGGCCAGGAAAAGCCGCTGCGGCGCCGCCCCGCCCATCTGGCCGCGGTAAAATTGGATCGTCTGGTTGACCTGAATGTGCAGCTTCGTCATGAATTGCCGGGCAATCTTGGAAATGGCCGCCTGATTCGGATTCTCCGGCTCTTCGTACGCGCCGCCGAGACTGACGAAGCCCTCGGTGATTTTGATTTGTTCGGCCACTTCAAACTTCAACTTCGCTTCGTTCGCAAAATCCTGGGTGATGGAGTTTGCGCCCAGGCTGATGCTGCGGGAAAAAACCTTGCCCTTTTCGAAAAAAAGCAGGTTGCTCGTCTTGGCGCCGATGTCCAGCAACATCGTGCAATCTTCCAAATCCCCGTAGTTGTAACGAAACGTGTTGCACAGCGCCGCGGGCGATACGTCGCATAATTGCAGCCGCAACTTCGCCTCTTCGGCGATGCGAAACAATCCCTCCACAATCTCGGACTTGATCGCGACCAGCAGCACTTCGAGTTCACCCGTGGAACTGGAACCGAGAATCTGATAGTCCCAGACGACCTCCGCCAGCGGGAAGGGAACATTTTGCTGCGCCTCGTATTGGATGATCTGCGTCACCTTGCCCGCGTCCACCGGCGGGAGTTTGACAAATTTGGAAAAGACCTGAAAGCCCGGCGCGCAGACGTTGATGTTCCGCGCCACCGCCCCCGTTTCCGCCAGCGTCTCCCGCAGCACCTTCAGCAGGACGGTCTCCCGCGTCGTTTCCGCCGCCCCCTCCGGTCCCAGCGATTTCAGCTTGAAATCCTTCAAACATAAAATGCCGGCTTCGTTGATTTCAAAGGTCGCCACTTTGAGGCTGCCCGCCCCAAAATCAACCGCCAAAAATGACTTCGCGTTCAGCATTGCTGTGTTTGCGCCGTGCGCTGCCGACAAAAGACGCCTGAATTCTTACTGTTTATAAGTGCAACCCGTGTTGCTTACTGTAAATTTTTGGGACGGTCAATTACAAAACTTGGAAAAATCTTTGTATTAAATCCGGCAACGGGCGCAACTTCGCACCACGGCCGGAGCGCCGAACACCGTTTCGGCCCGGTGGCGGCATTCGCCAGGGTCACGCCGATACGGTTGATCGGCGCTCCGTTCTGGCCGCATCCTCAGGGCGGTGGTGCGAAGTTGCGCCCATCCTGTAATTCCTGTATTAAAATATTGCGCCCCGGTGCAAGGTTTGGCTTTATCCTCGTCGTGTCTGGACGAACGCCGGCCAACGATTGAGCATGAACCGTTGCCGCATGTGCATTTTTTACTCGGGCCACGTGCAAGGCGTTGGTTTTCGTTATACCACGAAGACCGTTGCCGCCGGATTTGAAGTGACCGGCTCGGTGCGCAATCTGCCGGACGGTCGCGTGGAATTGATTGCCGAAGGCGCGCGCGCGGAACTGGAAGCCTTTCGCGCGGCCGTTCGGGATGCGGGGCTTTCGGTATTTGTCCGTGACGAAAGCATCACGTGGAGTGACGCGCAAAATGATTTACATGGATTCGAGATTGAACGATAAACTCAAATGAAATTCGCAGTCATCGCTGACATTCACGGCAACCTGGAGGCATTCCGCACCGTCCTGGCGGACGCCGAACAACAGAAGCCCACGCATTACGTCTGCCTCGGTGACGTCGTCGGTTACAACGCGAACCCCAAGGAATGCCTCGAAATCGTCCGCAACATGGACATCCCCTGCGTCAAGGGGAATCACGATGAATACTGCTCCACGGACGATCATCTGGAGGGTTTCAATCCCAATGCCGCCGAAGCCGTCCGCTGGACGCGCGCCCAGCTTTCGGCCGAAGAACGCCAATGGCTCCGCGACCTGAAATACACCAAACTGGTCCATAATTTTACCATCGTCCACGCCACGCTCGACGCGCCCCAGCGCTGGGGCTATGTCTTTGACAAGCTCGCCGCCGCCGCCAGTTTCCCCTACCAGAACACGCAGCTTTGTTTCTTTGGCCACACCCACGTGCCCGTCGCCTTCATGCGCGACACCGTGGTGCGCGGCGGCACCTATTCCAAATTCAAAATTGATCCGGCCAAAAAGTATTTCATCAACGTCGGCGCCGTGGGCCAGCCGCGCGATAATAATCCCAAGGCCGCTTATGTCATTTACGACGTGGACGCCGGTACCATTGAACTGCGCCGGCTCGAATACGACATCGCCACCGCCCAGAAAAAAATCCGCGCCGCCGGCCTGCCCGAACGCCTCGCCGAACGCCTCGAACTGGGAAGATAATCGCAGGGTGACGCGTGACAAGTGACACGTGACATGATCGGGGGCGTGCGAGCAAAAAACTTGTCACCTGCCACCTGTCACCTGCCACTGTGAAAATCCTCATCCTCAAACCCAGCTCGCTGGGCGACGTGGTCCAGGCGCTGCCCGTCCTGCGCCTGCTCAAGCGTCATCTGCCCGCCAGTGAAATTTATTGGTGGATTGATTCCACCCTCGCGCCCTTGCTCGAAAACGATCCCGACCTGAGCGGCATCGTTGGTTTTGAACGCCGGCGCTGGGCGGCACCCCGGCACTGGCCGGAAATGTTCCGCAGCGTCCGCTGGCTGCGCGCACAGAATTTCGATTGGGTGATTGACCTCCAATGCCTGGCGCGCAGCGGCGCGTTTGCCTGGCTGGCCAACGGGAAGTTCCTCATCGGCCTGGACGAAGTCCGCGAAGGCGCGCGCGGTTTTTACGACCTCGCGGTCCGCCGCGCATCGTTTCACACGCATGCCGTGGATTGGTATCTGGCCGTGCTGCCGCAGCTCGGCATACCGGTTCACAACCATTTCCAATGGCTGCCGGAACGACCACAAGTCGCCGCCGAAGTAAAACATAAATGGCTTGAACCATTCCGAACTCCGAACTCCGAACTCCGAACTCCGAAATGGATGGCGGTTCAGCCCGGTGCCCGCTGGCCGAACAAACGCTGGCCGGTCGAATATTTTGCCGAACTGGTCCGGTTGCTGGCTCAAAAATTTCCCGCCGCGCGTTTTGCCGTTCTGGGCAGCAAGGAAGACGAATCGCTCGGTGGAATTATTGCGCGCGTTGAACCGGAACGTTGTGTTAATTTGTGCGGCCAGACTTCCTTGTTGGAAATGGTCGAATGGCTGCGGCTCTGTGACTTGATGATCACCAATGACACCGGCCCGATGCACGTGGCCGCCGCCCTTGGCAAACCGCTGGTGGCGCTCTTCGGTCCCACCGAACCGCGCCGCACCGGGCCGTATCGCCGCCTTGATAGTGTTTTGCGAATTGACCTGCCCTGCTCGCCTTGTCTCCGAGCGCGCTGCCATTACGAAAAAACGAACGAATGCCTGAACGCCATTTCACCGGCGATGGTTTGTGAGCGGGTTCAAAAACAATTCCCGTTGTAGCGGCGGCGGCGCGCCGATTTTCGAGCCACAGGCTCGGCGCTGCAAATTTGGCAGTGTCCCGATTTGCAGGCGACGAGGTAACGAGTCGTTTGTGCGAGCACTCCTTACGTCGTGCCCTGCTTTCCGATCAGGACACCGCCACAAATTC
>Ga0209517_10000900_pt1 | contig 48247 bp, 35 predicted proteins | sample PeaSoiMetSII2010_FD_187695 | JGI IMG/M metagenome (GOLD analysis project Ga0209517, IMG submission 187695) | Peat soil microbial communities from Weissenstadt, Germany - SII-2010 (SPAdes) (version 2) | ecosystem: Environmental > Terrestrial > Soil > Wetlands > Peat | place: Germany...
GGGGACAGACGGGTGGAGTGCACCCCTGAGGTGAGACAAAGAAACTGGGGACAGTTATTTTTGCGCAAGAGATTGTAAACCGGGGAGTGGGGTGTGGGGCGAGGGGGCGGTTAGCTCCCTCGCCCCACTCAGCTCTGTAGGAGCTTGCGGTGGCGATGAGCACAACTGCTGTTCGAAGCCGGCGGGAGTTTGGTAGCCGAGCGCGGAATGCAGTCGCTGCTGGTTGTAAGTAATTTCAAAGAACGTCGTTAGGTCAACGCGCAGTGCGTCCAGATCGCGCCACTGCTGGCCGTGCACTTGCTCCTGCTTGAGTGTTTTCATGAAAGACTCGGCCTTGGCGTTGTCATAGGGATTGCCCACGCGGCTCATGCTGGGTTGCACGCCGTGGTCGGCCAGCAGGGTCAGATAGTCCGCGCAGGCGTACTGAATGCCGCGGTCCGAGTGATGAATCAAGCCCGGCGCAGGTTGACGTTCGACCAGCGCCATACGCAAGGCTTGCACGGCCACGCTAGCGCCCAGATGCTGTGCCAGAGCCCAGCCGATCACCCGGCGAGAGTGCGCGTCCAGCACCACAGCGATGTAGACAAACTCTTCCCGCAATCGCACGTAGGTGATATCGGCTACCCAGAGTTCATTGAGGTTGCGCGTCACCAGGCCGCGCGCCAGGTTCGGCCACACTCGCCAACCATGCTGCGAATCGGTGGTCGCGGGCACAAACCGCCGCGTGCGCAGGCAGAGCAGATTATCCTCGCGCATCAAGCGCAGTACCCGCTTGGCATTCGCCGGGTGCCCACGCTGCCCCAGTTCCCGCTGCACCCGCCGATACCCGTAGAACCGCTTTCCCACGACCACTTGCTGAATCGCATCGCGCAGTGCCGTGTCCGCCTGTCTGGGCGCTGACACTTCCCAATGCCGATAAAATCCTGCGCGACTCACGCCACTCAACTCGCACATTCGTTCCACGGTGAGGCCGCCTTGCCCGGCTCGCTCCGCGATCAACGTGCAGATCGCTTCGCGCCCACTCTTATGCGCCGCAAGGCTTCGCCGAAAAAATCCAGTTCCAACTCCTGCTGCCCAACTTTGCGCTCGAGCTCTGCGATCCGCTTGCGGGCCGCCAGCAACTCTCCACGTCCTGCCCTTGCTTCCGATCCATTCTCTACGGCCGACCCTTCCTTCCGCGGTCTTCCCCCGCGCCGATGCACCAAACCGGCTTCGCCCAACTCCCCATACCGGTCCTTCCACACATACAGCCGCTTGCGCCGAATGCCCAGTTCCTGTGACACCGCGCTCACGCTTTCTCCTGCCAGAACTCGTCGTACTGCCGCCAGCTTCAACTCCATTCCGTACTCTGGCTGCTTCGCTTTCTCTTGTGACATGCGTTCTCCTTTTCGAGAACTGTCACCATTTTCTCTGTCTCAGTTTTGGGGTGCACTCCACGGGACGTTCCCCGTTTTCCGCGCCCAATTTGGGAACGGCTTTGGCAGTTCCGCACCCAACCTGATGCGATGTTCGGGGCTGTACCGATGGGGCCTGGGATCAACGAAGCTGAGCGGTTATTGGCAACGTAGGCATCCGGTTCCAGGTCTGAGCCTGTTCTCCTGCGCCTACTTCGAGGTATTTCCTGCGTTCAGCGGTTTCACCTCAAGAATGTGATCGATGTAGCCGTTAAAATCTCCTTGTGGGGGTGGCGCGTGGTACAAACCCGAGACGATCACATACTTCCCGAACATGCCTCGAATTGTGCTATCGCTCACATTGAGGTTAACTGCATTCGAGACAATGCCATTGCGCCCATCGCTTTCGGACACGAATACTCCAGAGGCATTATCAAGTCCGGCTCCTGCTAGATACCCAACTACTCTTATATGTTCGCCATCATACTCACCAGGGTTAGCGATAACTCTGATCAGGCTTACCCTGTGAAGGCGGTGATCGTCTAAGCGTGATGGTGTTTCTTGCGGATGCGCATATGGTACAAAGTGCAGCATCCCTGTCATCAGTGCGACCGTCAGCATGCGTCTCATGAGACTCTCCTATTTAGCTAGGGGGCGGGTGGCCCACCCTTGATTCCTGTGTGCGTCATTTCTACCGAGGGTGCCCCATCCTTGCGTTCTTTGCAAGGGTGGGAACCTCAGACCCATACCGGTTCGGGTTGGAACTTAGCCGTCGGGCCCCGTGCCGCCCACCCTTTCGCAAAAGGCGCGAAAAGATGGGGCACCCTCTTCAGTGGTAGCGCAAGGGTGGGCCACCCGCCTGATGTTTGAGGCTAAGGGCCCTGGATGCTCTTTATGAACACGGGCATCGTTTGAACGCTCCGATGCCCGGCACGAAGTAACCTTCAGAACAAAATATGGTTGGCAACAGGAAAGGCCGCTGGATTCCAGCGGCCTTTCTTACTTTCTGCTCTTGTTCTGGTCACCTACTGAACGAACAGCGAGACCGTCACGCTGTGGGTAATATTGCCCAGGGTGCCCAGGATCGTGATGGGGTACGTCCCGTGCGGAGTGGACGGGCTCGTGGTTAACGTCAGGACTGCATTGCCCGTCGTCGGGACCGAGCCCGAGCTGAGGCTGGCCTTCAGTCCGGGAACGGAAGAGATGCCGTCCAGACTGAGGCTCACGTTACCAGAAATGCCGCCGAAGCCATAGGTAGCGATATTTATGATGGCTTGGCCGTCAGAAATCGCAGCGCCATTGTAGGAGCCGCTGATGATCCAGAAGTCCTGGGCCTGGGCTGCGACGTTGCAGGCTGCGGGCTCTCCCATGGAACTCCAGGAAGAAGACTTGTCCTGTCCGGTAGTATTCTGCCAGCCGCTGAGGTTGACGTCGGTCCCGGCGCGCGGCTGGGGCACGACGAAACCATTGCCTGCTCCGCTCCAGTACGTGTTGTTGTTCGATTTGACGGTGGAGACGAACGTGTTCCAGTCGGAGCCGCCCAGGTAGCTGTCGGAGAACACAGCGGCTGATCCGCCCACAACTGTATTGGAGGTCGCACTGAATTTTGAAGTAATCAGATTGTAGGTCTGTCCGGTCTCCCAGTTTGAGATCTGGATGCCGCCGGGGTTGCCCACAATGACGAACTGGTCAGAGAGGCTGCCGTAGAGCGCGGTTCCGGTGAGGGATACCTGCTCGGAGTTACGCATGGCAACACCACCGTGTTGACGTGCGCCAAGAATATTGGCGTAGCAGATGTTGCTGTTCACAACCGCTAGCGGTCCCTGGATTTTCTCGATCTGCATCCCGTTCACCAGGTTCATGGTCGAGAGACCGGAAGTGTAGGTGACATTCTCGGTGTCGGTGTCCCAGAAAACTCCGTGGCCCTGGTTGAAATTGGACGTGATACTGGTGTAAGTGCCGCTGTGATCGAGCATCCATTTCGCGCCCGCCCGATCCCACGCGTAAAACGCGCCCTGCGCGCCGCGCCAGTTGTTGTAGTTGATGGCGTCATTCTGCCACAGCGAATTCTTCCCCATATGCGAACCGAAACCGACCTGACCGTTATAGTTCGCGGTGCTGTTCTGCACAGTGTAGTTCTGCACCGTGTTCAGGAAGATTCCCATGGCGTTGTTCCATACGAAACTGTCGCTGTCGAACAGGACGTTGGTTGCGTTCTCGCCTACCGAAACCGCGCCATTCTGCGGGCAGCTGTTGGCATATTGGAAAGTCAATCCGCGGACTACGACATTGGACGCACCGAAGATATCCCACACCGAAGAACGCGTTGCCGTCTCGACCGTCGCCGTGCCCACGTTCGTGCCGGCAGGAGGGTACATGTAGACCAGCGAATGCGAGGTATCCACGAAGAAAGTGCCGGGCAGCAAGGAGCTCAAGGAAAGCACCTGCGTGAGCGGAGTACCGTTCACGATGAGCATCTCGCGTCGCAGCACGATATCCTGCTGCGGCGGGCCGGCGAGCACCGGGCACATTCCGAAGTTATACGGCCAACTGGCCTGATAGACGGTGGAAGTGCCCTTGTACGGAGTCCAACTGGAGATGGTGTCGGCTCCAGAGACGACGACTGTGCCGTTAGTGGCCGCTTCAAAGGTCATCGGCTTGGACGTGCTGCGCCGGGTGTTGATGAGCATCACGGATTCGCGATAAGTTCCCGGATTAATGACCACGCGGGTGCCGACGCCGGCCTCGTTGTTGGAGGTCGCCATCTTGACCGCCGCCTGGATCGTTTTCAGCGGGGTCGCCTTCGCGCCGTTATTGTTGTCGTTACCGTGGCTGGCGTCCACGTAGATCGAGGCCGTTTCCAGACCCTCGTTGACGTTGGCTTGAGTCCAGGCAAAAGAGGAGATCAAGAAAAGTAGAGCAGTGACCAGGCAGAAATTGCGCGCACGAGGTACAGAAAGCAACATGGGGGAGGCCTCGTTAAGAAAGATTTGATTGCGAACCGCGATCGCGCCGTGGGTCGCTTTTCGCGGGGTTTTTTGGTTCCCCGCTAACCGGACTCTAGCCAATGGGGAGGGGGCAACGTAGATGCCACAAGGGCATAGTTATGCACGCCTGACCGGACAAGGTACTTCTGGTATCGGTACAGCGGCGCTTGGGCTTCCGGGTGCAAAGCCGGGTCCAATTTCCCACCGCATCGAGCACGACGGCGGTTCGTGGGTCTTTGTATGCAAAAGAAAAGAGTAGCGATGGGCGCGGCCCGCGCATGCCCATACACGGCTGGCAAGGCCTACGTTTGCGACCTTTCAAGGCAGTCGCCCAGTCCACGAAAGCGGGCGAAACAGCCTGCCAATTGGAGGCTTTGCTGCTGTTCCCGTTCCAGGAATCCTCAGGAAGTAGGGCCTGCGCCGCAGTGGTGCGCTGGAATTTGCACACCGGCCTGGTTGGGAAAGAAGGCAGTGTTCTGCGAAGCCCGGGGGGTCCGTCAGAACACTACCTACAAGCTGATTAACGAGAGGCGAAAACCGCTACTGCCCGGTCCCGTTCAGCGTCACCACCTGTGAGGGTGAGCCATAAGCGTTATCGGTGATGGTAATCGATCCGCTGACTGGCCCAACCACGGTGGGTCTGTACGTCATGTTGAAAGTGCACTTGGCGCCCGGGGAAACCACGTTGGTCTTACCGCACGTACTGCTCCGCAGCCCAAATGGAGAGGTGGTGGAGACGTTACTGATGTAGAGATCGTCGAGGCCGGAATTGGTCAAGGTGAAGCTTAGGGGGGCACTGGTTGTCTTAATGTTTTGGGGCGGAAAATTCAGGACGTTGACCGACAACGCCCCGGTCGGGGTCAGAAGGACCTCGCGCACGCGATTGTTGCCGTCATCGGCGATGTACAGGTGTCCGGCGCCATCCACGGCGACCCCAGTGCTGTTCACATAAGCCGAGGTCGCGGGCCCGCCGTCGCCGGAGAAACCGTAGGCCTTCGGATTGTTGGCCTGGCCGGCAACCGCGATGACCCCCAGGTTGAACGCATCAATTCGCACCACCACGGAAAACAGATCGCTACCGCTCACGTACAGGTTGCCATGCGGATCAATGGCGAGGTAATGGGGCGTGCCATACGCGGATCCCTGGGCGTTGAAGTTGACGGGGCCGAAAGCGTTGGTGCCTTTAAACGCATAAGGGACGATGTTGCCCGTGGACGCCACCACTTTGCGGATGCGGTTGTCCCCGGTGTCCGCAATGTAGATGTTGCCCAAGCTGTCCACCACCACTCCGAAAGGTGAATTGAGCTGCGCCAAGTAGGCCAGACCGTTATCCCCACAACTTGGGGGCAGCGGCGTAGTGCAAGCCGAGCCATTGGTACCGGCCACGGACTGAATGTAACCGGGCGCGACGCTGACGCCGCCCACCGTCAACGTGGTCATGCCCATGTTTATCAGGCGAATGGTATGGGTCCCCGCGTCGGCAGCGTAGATGTTGCCGTTGCCATCCAGAGCGATCGAGGCCAGGTTTGAGAACGTCGCCAGAAGCGCCGGGCCACCATCCCCGCAGGGAGGCGTGCTGCACGGCGACAGCGGCATACCCGCCACGACCACCAGGTTGCCTGTGCCGGGATTGTATTGCCGGATGACCTGATTCCCCGCATCCGCGACATAGACGTTGTTCAGGCTGTCCACTGTGACTGAGGCCGGGAAGTTGATCTCTGCAGAAGGAGCCCAGCCTCCATCCCCTGCAAATCCTGCGATCCCCGTGCCAATGATGGTGTTGATCGTTCCGTAGGTTCCCGGGGGGCTGCTGGGAGTGACTTCGCGGACGCGGCTGTTGTAGGTATCGGCGATGTAGAGATCGCCGGCGGAATCCAGAGCCACGCCGCGGCCCGCGCCCAGGATCGCGGAATTGGCCGTAGATCCATCAAACCCGCTGCCGCCACCACCGATGGTATTGATATTCCCGCCCACCTGGAACTGGCGGATGACTTGATTGTCTGTGTCGGCGATCAGGACGTTTCCCAAACTGTCTACGGCCACTCCGTGCGGACGGTTCAAAGTTGCGGAAGTGGCCGCGCCGCCATCGCCGCTGAATCCGGTGTATCCGGTACCGGCCACCGTGGTGATCGTCTGCGTGAGGGCAACGACCTCCCGGACCTGACTTGCGCGAGAGTCCACGATGAACAGATCGCCCGCGGTATCCAGCGCGATCTGCCAGGGATTGCCCAAATTGGCCGACGTCGCCGCACCGCCGTCGCCGCATCCCGCTATGGGGTTGCACGGAGTGCCAGTTCCTGCGTAGCCGTTGATCGCGCCGCCGGCGGAAACGATGCGAATGCGGCGGTCTCCGGAATCGGAAATATAGATATTTCCAAAGCTGTCCACGGCCACACCTTGCGGGTTGTTCAGCTGTGCGGTGGTCGCCGAACCGCCATCTCCACAACTTCCAATCGCCGGAGTGTCGCACGTGGTCCCGTCGCCGGCGACCGTCTGAATAAATCCGGGCGCGATACTGACCCCGGCGATGGTAATCGTCGTTGTGCCCACATTGACAACGCGAATTTTGTTATTCCCGGTGTCGGCAATGTAGACGTTGCCTGCGCTGTCGGTCGAGACCCCGATGGGGTAGTTTAACTGCGCGTTGGTCGCCTTGGCTCCATCGCCGCACGCCGTCGTCGAATCCGAACACAGTTTTGCATTTCCTGCCGTGGTGTAGATAGTCCCGGCGGTGTTTATCTTGCGGATCAGGTAGTTCACAGTATCCGCAATGTAGACGTTCCCGTTCTTGTCCACGGTGACGCCGGCGGGCGCGTCCAGACTGGCCTGGTTGGCGGGTTTGCCGTTGTAGCTGGTGGCATGTTCGGTGGGGTAGCCAAGGCCGGCGAAGACGGTGAGGTTCCCGGACGTGTCAATCTTGAAGACATCGCTTGCGCTGGGATCGACGATATATACATTGCCCGCCGCGTCTTTCGCGACCGCACTGGGCTGGGGCACGTCGGCGTTTGGCCCCATGGCCGTGCCATTCCAGGATGCTCCGCCCGCCACTGTGTAGATGGTGTTCTGAGCGCGGGCCACCAGCCCGCCGCCGCACAGGAGAAGGAGACAGAGAAATGCGCCGGGCACACCACGAGCCATGGAAGCAGAGCGGGCGACACAATTCATAGACTAATAACCTCGCACGTGAGAATCACTTGCTTTTTGGGGGATTTATGTTTTGCGGATACCAACTACCCAAGGGGGTTATGAGAAGCAACGTGGCACTAGGATACGACATAAGCGGTGGCAGGCAATACTCACCTTAGGCTGGAGAGGAAAGACTCCATGCGGGCTCTTCCCGGCGGAGATTTCCCGGGTCGGAGCCGGGGTGGTGATCACAATTAAGTCCGGATCGGTCAGTTGATTTGAGCGGCTGCGGCGGAGACGGCCGCCGGGTAGCCAGCAGAATTGCAGGCCGCGTACGTGTTCATGCCGCTCCAGGAACTGTCGAAGGTACACATCCAATCGTCGAAATAGAGTTCCAGAATGCCGGTCCCGTGGCTGGTGGCGAAGGTCAGCAGACTGGGCGCCAACGAACCCATTTGGCTTTGATTGGTCGGGTCGCTGTCAGACAGCGTCTGCTGCTGCGTGGACACTTTGTTGTCGTACTTCGGAAAGTTGACACACCAGTCGCCGCCATAGCACGGCTGGCCATTGGCATAGTTGATCGGATCATTCTTATTCAAGCCCTGGCTCCCGATTCCAACGCCGGCGGCGGCCGCGTTGGCCGCGGTCGTATCCATCGTGCTGAGATCCTCGGGGGCATAAATGATCGGACTGAGGGTCACGAGGAGGGCCTTCGAACTATGCAATGTCTGCTCGTACTGCAGCATGTTGTTCAGGTAGGCAATCCATGTGGCCGATACCGCGGACCATCCGGAGGTGCCAGGATTTGGCCAGGGCGCCGCAGCCGAGGTGAATCCAAATTTCGTTAGTTGCGCCTGGCAGGCAGTCTGGTTCGCATCGAACGCCGAGAGCCCGTTCGTGGGTTCCGATTGGCCTCCCACGCCCATGCCGAAGCGCATATAAGCCACGTTGGCATTGTTGCCGTAGTGTGCCACCGCCTGCGCGATCAGAGCTTGCCAGGCCTTGATGTAGTTCGGCCTCCACTGGATGGGAAGGATTCCGGAGGTGCAGGTGGACCCGTCCGACGAGCCATACACCGGATTGCCCACTGCCCCTACACCGACGACCGGCGCAATGTCCGATCCCGACCCGATGGCATAAATGGTCTGCGAAGAAGGGTCCTGACACCCTGCGGCGGTGTGGTCACAAACCACCCAGATGCCGGGATTGGCTGCAGTGTCATTGCCGTCGAGGGCCGTGCCCGTTCCTGTGATCTGAATTTCCAGCCCTGCGGCCGCGCCAATTCCGCCCGGGAAGAAACCCATGGCGGACGAGGTCTGCAGCTGAATGACGCCGCTTGTTTGGGACACGCTGGAGATGGGAACCGGGGTCATATACCAGGTTGGAGTTGCGTTGTTCGTGCTGCCGAACGAGGTCGGCCCGAAAACAAAGCTCACCAGTTTGCCGGAAGCGGTCCAAGCCTGCATCCGGCTATCGGACTCGGAAAAATCGTAGGTTCCATTGCTCGGGTTGACCCTGCTCCAGTCAATCGAAAAAATGGCACCTTTGATGTAAGGCTCACCCGCACCGGCGGCGGTGCAGCCATAACCGGAGGGCGTGCCGTTGCCGTTACAGATCAACGTTGGAACCAGATGCTGCGAATAACAAGTGGCGGGATAGGGCGATGAGCACTCGCCATTGCTGGTGGGTGGATTCAGAATAAACATGCCACGCGCGATCGGATTCTGTGCGGCAATGCCCGTCCCGGTCGAGGACTGAACGCTGGGCGAATTGGAAGCGTCACTGACGAAAGAAATATTTTCCGAAGCCGGGCCGCTGGCCTTCGGTTTAAACGTGAGCGCAAAAGGCGCGCTCTGGCCGGCTGGAATGGTGATCGGGAAAGAGATGCCGCTTATGGAAAAGGGAGCGGACGTGGCTGGAGGAGAGGAAATCGTAACGCTGGCGCCGCTGGCGGTGAGGGTTCCGTTCTGGCTCTGACTGCCTCCCACGGCAACATTTCCAAAATTAACCGACGATGGCGAAACGCTCAGCTGCCCCGTCTGCGATTGGGTGGTGCCGGTTCCCGACAGGTTGATCGTCAAGTTGGAGCTGGACGCATCGGAAGCGATGGTGACGCTCCCGTTCATGGACGCGGCCGAGGGTGGAGAAAACGTGACGGTGAGGCTGACGCTTTGTCCTCCCGGTAAACTCTGCGGCAAGCTGACCCCGCTGACGCTGAAGCCGGTGCCGGCTGCGGCGACCTGAGTGATGGTGGCCGAGGAGGAGCCGTTGTTGGTCACGGTCGCGGATTGAGTTTGCTTGCTCCCCACCTTCACCGAGCCGAAGCTGATGCTGGCCGGGTTCACCTGAAGCGGCTGCGGGGGCTGATTGCTGGAACTCAAGCCCTGGCATCCGGCCAGGCCGGCCAGCGCCAATGCCAGCGCCAGCGTGTTCCATGCCTTGCCGAACTGCCCGATGTCTCGCCTTCCTGCCGCAATGGGTCTCTTCAATGGGGAGCTCCCTAAAGACGAGCTGACCTGACCGCCAGTACGTCCAAAAGTATGGAAGAGATAGTCTCGCCAATGGCAGAGGGGGACTGTAGGTCACTTAAGGGCAGTTGCGGGTGTCGAAAGGCCTAGGCTAACAATGCCCACGGCATATGCGACCGATTGCACCTTTGATCAAATCGTACTTGTACCATCGAGTGGAAGGAAGGGAAAGCGGGGCGCAGGTCTTCGCGGAAGGAAGACCTCACAGCAAAATCGGAGCTACGTCACCGGATCTGCAAGTCAGTTGATCTGCGCCGCGGCAGCCGCGAACACTGCCGGATAGCCCGCGCCCGTACAGGCCGAATAGGTGTTGTGGTTGTTACCATTCCAGGCGCTGTCGTAGGTGCACATCCAATCGTCGAAGTAGATTTCCAGAATTTCTGTGCCGTGACTGGTTGCGAACGTCAGCAGGCTTGGCGCCAACGAGCCCATCTGACTTTGATTTGTCGGGTCGCTGTCGGACAGTGTCTGCTGCTCGGTGGGCACTTCGCTTATATACTTTGGAAAGTTGGCGCACCAGTCGCCGCCATAGCACGGTTTACCCTCGGAAAAGTTGATGGGGTCATTTTTTTCGAGACCCTGATTGCCCATGCCGATGCCACTTGCGGCCGCCTTGGCCGCCGCCGTATCAATCGTGGTGAGGTCCTCGGGGGAGTAAATAATCGGGCTAAGTGTCAGGATGATCGCTTTGGAGGTGCCCAGCGACTGTTCGTACTGCAGCATGTTGTCGAGGTATGAGACCCAGGTGGCGGACACATTGGACCACCCTGGGGTGCCCGGATCCGGCCAGGGTGCCGCGACCGAGGTGAAGCCAAATTCCGTCATTTGCGCCTGGCAGGCAGTCGGATTCGGATTCGTATCAAACGAAGAGAGTCCATTGGTGGGCTCGGTTTGCCCGCCGATGCCCATGCCGAAACGCATATAAGCGACGCTGGTGTTGTTGCCGTAGTGCGCCACCGCCTGCGCGATCAGCGCTTGCCAGGCCTTGACGAAATTTGGCCTCCACTCGATGGGAAGAATTCCGGAAGTGCAGACGGAGCCATCCGCCGAGCCATAGACCGGGTTGCCCACTGTCCCTTGGCTCACGGCGGTGGTGTTGCCTCCCGGACCGATCGCGTAGATCACCTGCAAGGCGGGGTTTTGGCATCCCGGTGTAGTGTCATCACAAATTACCCAGACGCCGGGATTGGTCGAGGTGCCCAGGGCAGTGCCGGTTCCGGCGATCTGGATTTCCAGCCCCGCCGCGCTGCCGAGCGCTCCCGGCAGAAATCCGAAACCTGCCGCGCTTTGCACCTTGATGATGCCATTCGTCTGCGACACGCTGGAAATCGGAACTGGGTTCAGATACCAACTCGGAGTTGCGTTGTTCGTGCCGCCGAATGATGTGGGCTCGAACACAAAGCTGACCAGTTTTCCGGAATCAGTCCAGGCCTGCATGCGACTGTCGGAACCGGAAAAATCGTACGTTCCGTTGTTCGGGCTGATTTCGCTCCAAGCCACCTGAAAAACTGCGCCTTTGATGTAAGGTTCGCCCGCTCCAGCCTGATTACATCCATATCCCGACGGCAGTCCGCTGCCGGTGCAGATCACGGTCGGAACCAGGTGCTGCGAATAGCACTTGGGGGGAAACGGCGCGAAACACTGGTTGTCGTTGACCGGTGGATCGAGCATGAACATGCCGTGAGCCACGCCGCTGACAGAGGAGCCAAGCCCGCTCAGGCCTACAGTTTGGGGGCTGTTGCTGGCATTGTCGGTAATCATCAGGCTGGCCGAGACGGACGTGGTTCCCGCAGGAGAGAAGGTGACGCTGGCGGTGCAATTGGATCCGGGCCCAAGGCTGCTTCCGCAGTTGTTCATCAAGCTGAAAGCACCGGCATTGGCTCCGCCCAGAGCAATTCCAGAGATCGTGAGCGTGGCGGTGCCACTATTGGTGATGGTGAGCGTCTGCGCGGTGCTGGTGGTTTGGATGCGCCACGAACCGAAATCAAGATTGTTCGTCGAGACGCGGACCGCCGGGGCAGGCGGCGCTGCCGGAGCGCTAAGCCCGCAGGCTGTCAGAAAAAGAAACGACGAAACGATCAAGAGCGTGGATCCAGCTAAGAAACGGTAGGGCGCACCCTGATCTTCTCTGTTGCGCGACCCAAAGAGCAAGTCCTTGTACTGCAATAACATCTCTCCCTCACCTCGCACGACCCGCAGGCCTTCGCCCTGCTGTCGGGAATTGAAACCACAACGGCACCGAACACGACCCAACCGCATAAACCCGTCCGGGCCCGCATAGTTGCGGTCGCCGGTACTAATCGGTTCAGTGTTGGATGCTCACCAGAATGGAGAGCGCTCGTTCCCATCCGCCGGGCCAGGTTGTTTGGCGGCTGCACAGCCCCGCAGAATGGAATGCCTACCTTGAGTATCAGCTTCTCACGAGATCGAAGGGCGCCGCAAGCGTGGGTACCAGGATCGATCGCTGAATTCGAAAGGGAACCGGCACGCGGGAGATCCGGCGCGGGCTGCCCCCGCATTCGAGGCGGTTCTGTTTCGTTTACTGCTCCGTTCCCGTAGTCACTATGGACGTTGGGGTGGTGCCCGCCGTTGCCGTTCCCAATGAAGTCAGGCTGCCGTCGGAGTTGATGGAGAATACCGAAATCGTGCCGGCGCTGTTGTTGGTCGCGTACAGATACTTGCCGTTGTTCGATGTGCTCAGCGAGTCCGTTCCGGAACCCGACGAAAACGCTGAACCGATCTGCATCAAAACCCCGCTGGCGTTGGCCAGGGTGTAGGCAGAAATGGTGCCGTCGCCGGAGTTGGCTACGTAGACATATTTTCCTGAGGGCTCGGCAACTACGGCTTTGGGGCCATTTCCAGTCGTCGCCGACGAGAGCAGGACTCCGAACGGAATGGAATAAGTCGCCACCGTGTTTCCGGTGTTCTCGGCCACAAAGGCATACTGGCTGGTCTGATCAGAGGCAACCGCCTCAGGGAAGTCCGTGGCTGTGCCCGCCTTCAAAGGCGAGGGCACGCCGTTGTCCACCTGGTAATAATCAATCGCTGTAAGGCTGGTCAGAATGGCGATCGTTCCGGTTGGATCAAGCGCGACCGTCTGTGAAGTGGTGTTCGGGGTCGAGGAACTGGCGAGGAACTTCAGTGCGCCGGTAGTTTGGTTGATGGTGTAACTGGAGAGCAACTGGTTCGTCGCATCCAGCACCAGCAGGAAGCTGCTCGTGGGATCGACGGCTAACGCCGTCACACTGCCAAAGCCGGTGATTGGCGAACCAGTGACCAGCGTCAGGGCGCCGGTCGGGCCCACGCTGTACTCTGAAACCGTGTTGTTGGAGTTTCCGGTGTACACAAACGCACCGGAAGGCGTGGCAGCGACCAACTGAGGGCCATTCGAGTCGCCCAGCGGCGAACCGGTCAGGGCCGTCAGCGCGCCCGTGCCGTTAGTAATCGAGTATTCGGAAATGTTCTGGCTGCCTCGGTTCGCGGCATAGGCAAACGTGGGAGTGTAGATCACGGGTTTGGGGCCGGTGCTGATGGCGAATGACTCTCCCTGATTTCCGTCCACGCCCTGGCTTTCGAGCTGGGTGAGTGCACCCGTCGCACTGATCGAGAAAGTAATTACATCGGGCGCGGTCTGCGTGGTGGTCAGGTTGCCAAAGATGGATGCGTACAGGAAGCGGCCCGTCGGATCAACAGTGACTCCATTGGCGGCGGCTGGGATGGCGTAGGGAGATCCGCTGACCGCCTTCAGTGCCCCCGTGGTCTGATTGACGGAATAAGCGTCAATGCCCGTGCTGGCAACGTACAGGAAGTTTCCGGTCGGATCAATCGCGACCCCGTTGCCTGCACCGGAACCGCCGAAGGGAGAACCTGTAACCGGATTCAACGCTCCCGTAGTTGCGTCAATGGTGAACACTGAATTCGAGCCCGCGTTTCCTGCGGAAGCGTTGGTCACGAACAAATACTTGCCGTTCGGGCTCACGACCACGGCGGAGGGTCCGGTGTCGCCGGCAGCAAACGGCGATCCCGAGATCACGCCTAGAGCTCCGGTGGTCGGGCCTACCGAAAATCCTGAAATCGTGCCGTCGGTGAAGTTGGGTATATACAGGAAGTTACCGGCAGGAGTTAAAGCGACGTCATAGGGAAGATTTCCCGTGGTGGCTGTTCCAATCTGCGACAGAACCCCGGTTGCGGTATCCACCGAGTACTCGGCACCGGAGTTGGTGTAGCCAAACTTGCCGTTGGGCGTGAACCTCATCGCGCTGCCGCCGGGCAAGTTGAACGGCGACCCTATCACCGGTTGCAGCAGGCCATTGGCGGCGATGCTGTAGCCCAGAATTGCAGAGCCATCCGGAATGTAGAGGAACTTGTTCGAAGGGTGGACTACCAGACCATAGTTGTCGCTCGGGAGCTGCACGGTCTCGAGCGTTCTCAAAGTGCCCTCCACCGGATCCATCGAGTAGGCGACCACAAGGCCCGGGGTGTAGGCGCTGTACTGAACGGAATAACCGTACCGGGCGATGGGCGCCTTGCTGGCCGTTCCCGCCAAACTGAGCACTTGCGGCGTGGCGCTCGCGCTAGTGGTCAAGGTGAGCGCTCCGTCAATCGCCCCACCAGCCAGGGGAGAGAACGTCACGCTGAAGCTGCAGTTCGAGCTCGCCGCGACGGAACCGGCACAGGTGTTGGTCTGACTGTAGTCGCCGCTGATGGCGACGTTTGAAATGGTGATCGCGCTGCCCGTGTTGTTGGTCAGAGTAGCGGTCTGCGCGCCGCTGGTTATGCCCACTTGGCCGGTGAAGGTCAGCACCGTCGGCGACAAGGTCAGCGCGTTAATGCCCGCGCCCGTAAGGGCAACCACTTGCGGGCTGGTCGCAGCCGCGTCCGCGACCGAGATCGCGCCGGAGATGGTCCCCGCAGTAGTGGGAGCGAACGTGACCTTGATGAGGCACTTTCCTCCGCTGGCGGCAAGGGTCTTCCCAGTGCAGTTGTCCTTTTCGCCATAGTCCCCGCTGGAGCTCACGCTGGTGATTTTGATTGCGGCTGTGCCGTTATTCGTCAGGGTTAAGCTCTGGGAGGCGCTGGTCGTGCCGACGGCCTGGCCGGCAAAGGAAAGACTCGCGGGAGTGAAGCTGATCGGGTTGGTCGCAGTTCCGGTGCCGGTTCCGGTGAGAGGAACCACTTGCGGGCTGCCAGCAGCGCTGTCGGCCACGGTAAGCGCGCCCGCGATCGCGCCGACTACCGTCGGAGAAAAGGTCACGCTGATGGTGCAGGTTTTGCTGGCGGCAATCGTGCCCGTGCAAGTATTGGCGGAGATGGCGTAATCGCCGCTCACCGTCACAGTGCCCATGGTCAAGGCCGTGGGAGAATTGGTCAGAGTGATCGTCTTTGCCGCGCTCGTTTTCCCGATCGCGGTGCCAGGGAACTTGAAGCTCGCAGGAGCGATGGTCACCGGTGCGACGGCCTTCCCGGTCAGGTTCACGACCTGCGTTCCCGGAGCAGCATTGTCTACAAAGGTGATCGCCCCATCCACGTTGCCCACTGCGGTGGGTGAGAAGCTGACGGTGACCGTGCACGATGTTGCCGGCGCCAGACTGGACCCGCAGGTGGTGCTGTTGGGGAACTCGCCGCTCACAGCAATACTCGTGATTGTCAGGGTCTTGGTGGTGCTGGTGTTCTTCAGCGTGACTGTCGTCGAGCCGCTGGTCGTGCCGACTGCCTGCGCTGCAAAGGCCACCGCGGCTGGGGTCACAGTGACCGTTTGAGCGGCCGCGGGCGTCAGCGCTTCCAAACAGACAAATACAGAGACACAAAGGCACAGTGCGAGATTGCGAATCACGGGATCTCCTGGGCAGGCTGGCGACAGCGGTAGCATCTTCGCTGTCCGGGACGGCCTCACTGAACTGCCGCTAGACGGACAGCGCAATTGTTTAAGACTAGAGTCTTCCGGCTCTAGTCTCGCAAACACAACCTGGTAGTAGGTAGATAGCAGAGGGAAAATGACGCGTCAAGATGAAGAAACTTGCAACGCCCGCAGCGGCCACCGCGCCGTCGGCGCTGCGCGCTACAGAGGCGACACGGGATCCTCCGTGATCGGCGCAGGCTTCCTACTGCTCACTTGTGTGCTGCCCGTAGCTTCCACTCTTTGGTTCCCAAAGTAACCTCAAGTTGAAAGAACTTGCGCAACGAACGCATTCGAACCTCCGAAAGTTGCAAGAACTTGCATCTTGACAATGGTGCTGGGGCCCGAGAAAATCAGGCAGTACCGTTCCCCCACCCCGTAAACTCTCCGGAAATGAGGAAGTATGAGAAGGCGTTACGCCTCGCCCGCAATCTCTCTGCTGTTACTGATTTCCCCAATGAGGTTGGCCGCCCAGTCGAGCAATATGCTCACCTGGCACAATGATAACTGGCGCTCCGGGGCTAACACGGCGGAAAAGATCCTGACCACCACGAATGTGACAAGTGCTTTGTTCGGAAAGATTTGCTCGGCGCAAACGGACGGAGCGGTCAACGCCCAGCCTTTGATCGTTACGGGCGTTCCGTTTACCGTAAAAGGCGTTGCCACAACGCATGACGTGGCCTACGTTGCTACTGAGAAAGACAGTATTTACGCCTTTGACGCCAATAGCTGTGCGCTGTTGAAGTCGGTCAGCATGGTTCCCGTGATCAACGGGTGCACCGCCGGGGTGACGTGCGAGCAGCCGGTGGACTGCCATTATATCGGTGGAGGAGGATGCCTAACCGTGGCCCCAACGGTTGGAATCCTCAGCACGCCCGTAATTGACGCGACCTCTGACGACAATGGGACGACCGGCACGCTCTACCTGGTGGCTGAAACTCAAGTTGGCGCGGGTAAGAATATTTCCGCCTGGAAGCACAGAATTCACGCGCTGGATATCACAACGCTGGCCGAGAAGACGGGCTCGCCCGCAGTCATTCAGGGAAGCGCAGGGCTGGTCACCTTTATCTCGCAGAGGCAGATCCAGCGCCCCGGCCTCCTGTTGCTGAAAAATGCTGGCCCCAATGGCGACAGCATGGTGTATGCCGCTTTTTCCCTGATGGATGGGACGCCCGCAAAGCTCGGACTGAAGCCGCCGGGCTGGATTTTTGGCTACGACACGACCAATCTCAATGCGCAGCCTTCTGGTTTGCCTTATGTCTTCAGCAGCACGCCGAACGGTACGGGGCCTGACGGTCCTGGCGGAGGCATTTGGCAGGCGGGCGCCGGATTGGCTGCCGGCCTCGGTTCTGCAACCGACCCGACCACCTACATCTATGTGGGGACGGGCGACGGCACCTGGGATGCTGGCAGCGGCGGCAATGATTATGCCGACAGTTTCATCAAGCTAACCCCGGCCCTGCAAGTAGCGGGGTTCTTCACCCGAGCCGACGAGCCCTCTTACGACGACGCTGACATTGACTTCGGTTCCGGGGGCATGATGTTGGTCCCCGACAAAACCATTCCCAGCCACCCCTACATTTCCATCAACGCCGGCAAAGACGGAAACGTCTATGTGATCGACCGCGGCTCGCCGGGAGGCTACAGCAGTACCAGCAATACGAACGTGGAGACGGTCGCGGGAGGGTATCCCTTTATCAGTACACCGGCGTTCTGGAACGGGCACCTGTACGACGCCGTGCTCGGCAACGCTCTGAAGTCGTGGCACGTAAGTGCTTCCTGCGACCCTGGTCCCGTGTGCGGGACCGGTGTACGCTCGACCAAGGAGAAGTTCGCCTACGGTACAACCCCCTCGGTCTCGGCGAACGGAACCGCGGCTGCAACCGGGATCGTGTGGGCGATTGACTCGCCGAATCAGGTAAAGGGAGGGGCACCGGCGATTCTGTATGCCTTCGACGCCCTCAAACTCACGGAACTCTATGACACAACTCAGTGCGGCACGCAGGACAACCCCGGCCTGGCGGTGAAGTTTACTGTGCCCACCGTCGTTAACGGCAAAGTGTACATCGGCACGCAAGGTGAGATGGACGTGTACGGAGAGTTGCCAGCTTCAAGAACGTGTACGTCGAGTCGCGAACTGGCGAAGCGGAACTAGGAACCAGACTTTAACTCTCCCCCAGAGAGATAAACACATATTTATGAAGACGATTTTGCGCTCCACCCGTGTGATCGCGACCTGCACGCTGATCTGCATACTGACCGCCGCGCACGCCGCTTACGGTCAGGTCAATGTCACCACCTACCACAATGACAACGGCCGCACCGGACAGAATACGCAGGAAACCGTCCTGACCACGAAGAGCGTGAACTACAAGACCTTTGGAAAGCTGTTTACCGGCAGCGTGACCCTGGACAGCTGGGCTGCGGCGCAGCCGCTTTATGTGGCGAACGTGCCCATTGGACTGGGAACGTACAACGTCGTGTATGTGGCCACACTCAATAACAGTATCTACGCATTTAACGCCGATACCGGCGCCGAGCTTTGGATGGCAAACTACGGCCCGCCCACGTCCTTCGTGCCACTGTGTCACGATTCCTCGTTTAATACGTCGCCCTCGAAGGGTGCTGGCATCATTGGAACTCCCGTCATCGATCCGGTTGCCGGCACCATTTACTTCGTTGCCAAGACCGGAACCGGCACCAAGACCAGCCCCTACGCTTTGTACCTGCATGCAGTTGATTACACCAGCGGAGCCGAAAGAAGCGGCAGCCCGGTTCTGATCAATCCCACCTCCGGACCGACGTTCTACGCCCGCTACCAGGAGAACCGACCGGCGCTACTGCTCAACGGGGGAAATGTTTACGTCGCCCTGGGTTCGACTGGATGCACGGGGTTGAATAATTTTCCCGCGATTAACAACCACGGCTGGGTGTTTGGATTCAACACCAGCAATCTGAGCGCAGCGCCGTCCGTGTATGTGACCACCCCCACGGAAGATAATGGCGGCATCTGGCAGTCCGGCGGCGGGCCGGTGGCAGACAGCAACGGGCACATTTATCTTGAAACCGCCGACGCTGACTTCGACCAGAACATTGGCGGCCTCGACTTCGGCGACAGCATAATCGAACTGGACGCCAATCTCAATTTTGTAGACTTCTTTACGCCCTACAACGCCAACACGCTGCTGTATCCAGAAGATATGGAACCCTCGTCTGTTGGGCCGGTTCTAGTCCCGGATCAGACTGTCGGACCCCCGCATTTGTTGATTGCTTCCGGCAAGACAGAAGAGATGTGGGTGCTGAACCGCGATAACATGGGCCAGTATTGCAGCACGTGCACTACAACCAATACCAACATCGTGCAGGATGTGCAGCCGCCTTCCTATCTCAGCGGCTGCGTGCAGCCTCCGGTCGGGCTTCTCACCTGCCGCTACGGCGCGCTGACCTACTGGAACGGCACGGTCTATGTTCCCGGGACTAACGCGCCTCTGATGGCCTATCCCCTGACGAATGGGGTTCTGGCCACAACTCCGACCCGCACCACGATAGGCTATGGCAATGTGGACAGTCCGTCCATCTCCTCCAATGGCACTACTAACGGAATCGTCTGGACCATTACAGTGGGTCCGCCGCCGGCCAATGTCGGCGCGCTGCGCGCCTACAACGCCGTCACTCTGGCGCCGCTCTACTACAGCACCCAGGCCTCAGGTGGCAGGGATACGCTGGGGTCGGTGGCGCATTTTGTGACCCCAACCATCGCCAATGGAAAGGTGTTCATTGCTACGCACAACCAGTTGGTAGTCTACGGACTGCTGTAGTCTGATTGGAACGGGATGCGTAACGCTAGAACGGGCGAAAGTGTGAGCATGACAGGGTTGCCATGACAACGATCCGCAAAGAATCGAACTACCTTCCCTCGCTGGACGGCTGGCGGGGGGTTGCGATTCTGCTGGTTCTGGTGGACCACTCGACCGAGAGTATCAATCTGGGCCGTTTCGATCACTTTCTTCGCTTGGGCGCCACCGGCGTGGCATTGTTTTTTGCCCTCAGCGGGTTTCTGATTACCACCCGGCTCCTGGAAGAAAAACAGCGCCACGGAGCCATCAGCCTGAAGAAGTTCTACATCCGCCGTGTGTTCCGGCTGATTCCGGCCTCTCTGACATACCTGATTGTGATCGGAGCGCTCACGCTCGCCGGAGTTTTCGCGGTCACGCGAGAGCAATGGTTGGGCTCTCTTTTCTTCTTCCGCAACTATATGCCGATGGACCTGCCCAGTTCGGGCTGGTTCACCGCGCATTTCTGGTCGCTGGCCGTGGAGGAACATTTTTACCTGATATGGCCGGCGTTGCTGATTCTGACCGGAGGACGGGCCGTCGTTCCGGCTGCCATCGCTACCGCGGTGGCCATCTGGAGGTACACCGACCTGCACTATCACGTGGTGCACGCCCAGCTTTGGTTTCCCGGGCGTACCGACGTCCGCCTCGACGGATTATTGTGGGGATGCCTGCTGGCGATTCTGCTGATGAAACCAGGCTTCCGGCAATGGATGATGCGCTTTTATTCGTGGTGGTTGTGGCTGGCTTGTCTGGCGCTTTATCTGATTTCCAACCTGCTCTCTGGGCGGCATAACTACTCTCCTTACGAGCCGGCGCTCATCGCGCTGATCGTGATCTGGCCTGTACTGAACACGGAGAACTGGCTGGCCAGACTGCTCGATCTGCGGCTGCTGAAGTGGGTCGGGCATTTGTCCTACAGCCTCTACGTGTGGCAGCAGTTGTGGCTGGTATTCCCCGACGCTCCCGCCACCTTTGGCGCTTTTCAACGGCTCCCTCTGAATATCTTGTGTATTTTTGCTTCTGCTTCACTCAGTTACTATTTCATAGAAAAACCGATGGTGAACCTCGGCCACCGTTTGACCAGTGAGCGCCGGGTCGCCGCGAGAGAATTTACGGCGGAAGCCGTCGCCCAATCGTAAGGATTGGGCTGCGATCTGGTGCTGCCGGACATGATTCTGCCGAACATGGGCTGGCAGAAGGAAGGAAAACACTGTCTCGTGAAAGTGCTTCTGGTTCATAACGCTTATCAACAGCCGGGCGGGGAAGACGTCGTTTTCGAGCAAGAGGGGCAGATGCTCAGGAACGCCGGGCACCAGGTGGTGTACTACCGGCGCAGCAACATGGAGGTCCAGGCATACGACGGACTCCACAAGATCGCTCTGGCCAAAGGGGCGATCTGGGCTTCCGACACGCGGCGCGATTTCCTGAAACTGTTGCGCGACGAGAAGCCCGACGTGGTTCATGTGCATAACACGTTCATGATGATCTCGCCGTCCATCTACTCGGCCTGCCGTGAAGCTAACGTGCCGGTCGTGCAAACGCTGCACAACTACCGTCTGCTTTGTCCCGCCGCCACTTTCTTTCGTAAGGGCAAGGTCTGCGAAGAGTGCATGGGTGGTTCGCTTTGGCCCAGCATAAAATACGGCTGCTATCACGACGAACGTTCAACCACCGCGGTTGTCGCTTTGATGCTCACGGCGCACCGTCTGCGCGGTACCTACGACCGCGACGTCACCGCCTTCATAGCCCTGACTGAGTTCTCGCGCAGCAAGTTCATTGAAGGCGGATTGCCCGGAGAAAAGATATTTGTCAAGCCCAATTTTGTGAATCCTGACCCCTGCGCGCGGACCGGGGCAGGGGACTACGCGCTGTTCGTGGGGCGGCTCTCTCCGGAAAAGCGGGTGAGCACAGTGTTGGCGGCCTGGAAACGCCTTCCTGAATCCATCCCGATCAAGGTGGTTGGGGGCGGTCCCGACAAGCTGGCGCTGGAAGCACAAGCCGCCAAGGACGGGCTGACCAATGTTCAGTTTGTTGGCCAAATGCCCCGCGCTCAAACGTTGGCGGCGATCAACAATGCCCGGTTCCTGGTTTTCTCCAGCGAGTGGTACGAGAACTTTCCGGTCACGATTGCCGAGGCCTTTGCCTGTCGCACCCCGGTGATCGCCAGCCGTATGGGGGCAATGCAGGAGATTGTCAGCGACCACGGCACTGGACTCTTCTTTGCTCCGGGCGACCCCGAGGATCTGGCTCAGAAGGTCGAATGGGCTTGGAATCATCCCGATGAAATGCAGGCCATGGGGATCGCAGCTCGCCAGGAGTATGAAGCGAAGTACACGGCTGAGAAGAACTATCCCATGCTGATGGAAATCTACCAGCGCGCGATCGACAGCATGAAGTAGTTCCGGCTGATCCCAGCTTCCTGCGCTATTGGCGGCCAAGTGGAGGAGATGCACGGTGCTCAACTCGGCACCCGCGTCCTCCATGCCTCACCGCGATCGTGGTACACTCTTCCAACTCACGGAGTTCAAACGCCAGCCGGTTTGGTCGCTGCTCTCCTGCTTTTGAAGAGTCTGCCTTTGAGGAACTTATGAAACCAGCCATCGAGACCCCGAGCGGGGTCTCTTCCGATCCCTATCACAAGACCGTCTCTTGTCTGCGCTGCGAACAGAGGCTCGAGCGGTATCAACTGATGCGCGCCAGCCTGGCTCCAGGCAATTCCGGCCATGCCATCCTGTCTTGCCCGCGCTGCGGACACGTGGAGTTCGTCTCCGATTCGAGTCCCTTGCTGCACAGCCTGGAATTGATCTCGGTGGACGTGGGCGATGGCGACTGACCTGCGGACTTCCCTCAGCGGCTGAAGCCGCCGCCCATATTGCCACTCCCGGCGCGGCTGGAAGCCGCACCCTTTCAAAGCGCCTAGAACGGAATATCGTCGTCCGTGATCGGCCCGGCGCCTGCCGGCTCCGGCTCAGGAGTGCGCTGGTCGAAGTTGCCGCCGCCGCCGCCGCTGGCTGCGGCTGAAGCCCCGCGTGAGCCTCCTGCGAAATCGCCGCCACCGCCTTCGCCGCGTCCGCCCAGCAGGATCAGATCGCTGGCTACCACTTCGGTCATGTACTTTTTCTGGCCGGATGTCTTGTCGTCCCAGGAGCGGGTTTGCAGGCGTCCCTCAATGTAGACCTTGCCGCCCTTCTTCAGATATTCGCCGGCAATCTCGGCCAGGCGCTGCCAGAGCACCACGTTGTGCCACTCGGTGCGGTCCTGCCACTCGCCGGCTTTGTCCTTGAAGCGCTCGTTGGTGGCGATGGTCAGCTTAGCCACGGGCGTGCCCTGCGGCGTGTATTTGACTTCGGGATCTTTGCCCAGATTGCCGATCAGTTGAACTCGGTTGAGACTCTTTCCAGCCATGTCGGTGCTCCTTTGCAGGGGTTCACTATAGCAGAATCACCCCGGAGGAAATCGTAAGCCGGGCCGCAAACTCGCGTGGGAGTGTCATTTCGGGCTGGAGGGTCCGAAGCGATTCTTACGGTATAATCCTCTCCATGCCTGCCGCACCCGGAGCCACCAAGGCCGTTGGGATGGTTCCCGACGAACTCAAGTTTGAACCGAAGTCCAAAGGCCTCGCCACCCCTCGCAAAAAGAAGCCCAAAGAACTGGCGGTCATCACCGAGTGCTGCACCGGATGCGCCGGCTCGCCTGCCTGCGTCGAATACTGTCCGGTGGAAGACTGCATGTTCTGGGTGCCCGACGAAGACAATCCTCCGTTCGGCCGCATTCAGATTGACCCCATTCTCTGCATTGGCTGCAAGAAATGCCTCAGCAAAGGCCCCGACGGCTGCTTCCTTGACGGCTGCCCCTGGGACGCCATCGTCATGGTGGACATAGCTGAGGTAGAAAAAGAAGTCGGGCCGATGGCGATCTAAAGGCGGCTATTAGCTTTTGGCTCTCAACCAAGAACACCACCGTGTCATCCTGAGCGGAGTTGCGGAACGAACGAGGTGAGTTCCGCAATGGAGTCGAAGGATCCCTTTACCCGCCACAGCAGCGAGTTCCTACCGGGTCTACTAGTGCTGGTTCCGCTGCAGAATCGCCTTCTCGGTTTCCAGCGCTTGCTTCCGCACGTCGTTGGAGATATCGGGCAACTCCCGCTCATAGGGACGAATTGCTGGAAGATCGTCCACCTGTCCGACTAGGTATAACGCCCGCAGCGCCTCCCACACCTGCTCGGTGGCCGGATCCACCACCGCGACCTCAGCGCCCGCAGCAACGGTTGCACCCGTCTGGGCCACGGAGCGAATGCGCCCGGGAATTGGGGAGCGAATCTCGGCGGTCTGCGCGTGCTCGTCTTGCAGTTTAGCCAGCAATCCGCCCTGATGGATGGCGGTTCCGGGGCGGTCTGAGTCCGCGATGCGCCCCGACTGCGTCGCATTGACCACTGCCGGCTGCAGCAACGCCACAATCTGCGGACGCCCCGTCGCGTCCCCGAAGCGCACCAGCGACAGCGCCGCATTCCCTCGCACCATGGGGGAAGAATCGGCGAGCATTTTCAACAGCGTGTCGTGAAAGCCCACGCCCGACGTGTCCTGGCCCATGACCCACGCGTCGGTGTTGCGCACGTCTTCCACCGGATCTCCCGCCAGCCGCACCAGTTCGGGATACCATTGCTTAACGGCTGCATCGTTTCGCGACATCCGATCGCTGATCTGCACCAGTGCCTGCTGAATGTGCCGCGGTTTTTTGTCGTCGTTGAGATACTCGTTCATCTGCTGGTCGGAAAGATGCCGCCCGAACCAGGTGTTCCACCAGAACAGAAAGGGCATGAGCACAATCAGCCAGCCGGTGGCGAAGAAGAGGATTTTCTGGGTGCGCGACATGGAGCGCTTCGGCCGTGCGTGTGGTGCCTCCTCAGTTTCCGTGGTACTCGCCTCTATCATTGAATGTTCTTTCCTTGCCGGTCCGAACTGAATACGTACAGCGCCTTTCCCGCAATCGAACCACCGTCGACAAGACCCATGTCAGGCGATCGACTATCCAGACTGACGTCGCGGTTGTCTCCCATAACAAAGCATTTACCCTTCGGAACGGTGATTGGACCGAAGGTATCCATAAAGTCGACCCCCGCAGACTTCCAATCTCCAACGGAGGAGCCTGCATGTTGAACGTAAGGCTCGTCGACGACCTGGCCGTTGACGAAAACCCGGCGGTCCTTTCCTGCGATAGTGTCACCACCGACGGCAACCACGCGTTTCACGAAGAATGTACCCCGATTCATGAAAATCACGACATCAGGACGGCCAGGTGAGTGGGAAGAGTAATACCACATGTCGGCGACAATGCGATCTCCACGCTGGATAGTCCGTTCCATCGAGATCGATGGAATTTCGAACGAGCGGAATCCAGACGCTCGTGTTATGACGCGGCCCAGGAGGCTCATGGTCACGAGCAGGAGCGGCACAGTAACGAGCAGCCACCACCTCGACGGCCTTTCGGACAGGCTGGGAATCTTGGCGAGTTGGGCACTGCAGGGGGCATATGCATAGAGGAGAATCCACGCGGAGTACAGGCCGCAGAATCCGGCGTAGAAGCGCAACAGACGCAGGGGCCAGAAACAAAGGAGCAGCAGCGCAAAGGAGACGAGCAGAAACATCCCTTTTCGACGCTGGCCCAGAAATATGTGCCCCACGCCAGGCAAGAGTGCGGACCCAAAGGCGGCCAGTAGTTGTCGGCGCTTTAGGGACAACGGCTCTTGGGGGTTGGTCTCTTCGCTCAGGTTTGGAACCACAGGGATGGGCACTATTTCCGACACAAGACGAGCACTATAGCAGAAACCTGTTTGCAGAAGCCGTCTACTCCACGTCAGCGTCGATTACGCGCTCCTGTTCCAGATAATGCGACATGGCGTACTGCGCTAGGAGCGGCGTCTGCAGCCGGATTTCGGCTCCGATCCACTCGCCCTTGGCATGCGGAGCATCCGGAGGATGATTGCAGCGTCCGCCGCTGCCGAACTGCGGGCCAAAGTCGGTGCTCTGAATCTGGTCAAACTGCTGGATCTCGCGCCAGGCCGCGTCGCCGACCGTTCCGGAAACGTCAATCTTGAGCTTCAAGACGGACATGAAAGTCAGTTCACCACGGAGCCCCAGAGAATGATTATTGATTTTCGATTGTTGAATAAGAACCCCGAACTCCCGGATTGCGCTGCAGATTTCAATCATCAATCAAAAATCAACAATCGCTTGCACTAGCTGTGCGGGAACCACTGGTACAGCATGAAGTACACGATCACGCCCGTCACGGAAACGTACATCCATAGCGGCCAGGTCCAACGGGCAATGGCACGATGCTTGTCGTAGCGCGCCTTCAGCCCCCGACTAAGCGTAATAATCGCCAGCGGGACAATAACAATCGCCAGCGTGACGTGCGAAATCAGAATCGCGAAATACACCGGCCGCGCCCATCCCTGGCCGAGAAACCGAACATTTCCCACCTCGTAGTGGAAGAACAAATAACATCCCAGAAACAGCGCTGAGGCAACCACGGCGGCAATCATGCACGCGCGATGGGCAGCGATGCGCCCCTTGGCAATCAGAACGCGGCCGGTCAGCAACAGCACGGCGCTGGTTCCGTTCAGAGTTGCGTTCAGGGCAGGGAAGTAGGCGTACTGCTCAGCGATCACGCGGTGGGCCTCGTCGTGCGGCGGTTGACCATCAGGAATGCCAGCCCGAACATGACCAGCGAAAACAGCAGCAGCGTCGCCATGGCCGAAGCCAGCGGAAAATCCACGTCTGCGCCGGGATAGAGAAGCCCGCGTAGCGCTTCGACCCCGTAGGTCAGCGGATTCAGGCGCATGATGATACGAATCCACCCGGAAGCCCCCGTCAGCGGAAACAGCGCGCCTGACAGCAGCCACAGTGGAATCAGGAAAAGATTAATGATGCCATGAAAGGCCTGCGTGGAATCCATGGGCCAGGCGATGGCGAAGCCCAGCGCGGTCAACGCAAACGAAACCAAGAACACCACCACCGCCACCAACAAGACCTGCAGCAGATTGAGGTGAATGCCCGCGACCGGCGCAAAGATCAGAAAGATCATGCCCTGTGCCGCTGCCAGCGTAGTTCCGCCGAGAACCTTGCCCAGCACGATGGCAGAGCGGGGCACAGGCGCCACCAGCACCGAGAGCAGGAAGCCCTCTTTCCGGTCGTCAATTACCGACATCATCGTGAAAATTGAGGTGAATAACACGATCAGGATCAGCGTGCCGGGGTAGTAGTAATCCAGGTAGTGCTGCTGGCCCGGGCCGCCGCCGGAGCGAAAGGAATTGCCGAATCCCGACCCAAGCACCAGCCAAAACACCAGCGGCGAGGCCAGCACTCCGATCACGCGCGTGGTCTGGCGGTAGAAGCGCACAATCTCGCGCCACCAGAGTGTGAACGCGGGCAGCAGGACTCCCGCCGAAGCCTGCGCCGTGGGCCGCGCCAACGTGGCTGCCTGAGTCGCCATGATTAACTCGTCTTCGCCGCGGGAGTCTTTGCTGCTGCTGCGGCTTCCTTCTTGCCCAGCAGGCCTTGATCGCGCATCTCCCAGTATGCGTTCAACAGGAAGCAGGCGGAAAGCGCCAACAGGATGAGGCTCATAAACAGGCCATCCACCGTGGCCCCGGGCGGCCACAGCGTGATCATGCCGCTCATCAGGAGCCACCCCACGCCCAGCAGGGGAACTATCCCGAGCACGAGAGAAAGTACAAGAATCATCGCCCGCAAGCTACCTCCTGGCTTTCTTAGATCCGGTTTTGTTAGATCTGGTTTCGTCAGATGTTTCTTCGCCGCCTTCGGTCCAGAACTTATGCCCCGTGCGGTGTATGAATACATCTTCCAGCGACGGCTTGCTCACCGAGATTGCCTGAATCTCTCCGGGGAAAGCCTCCACCACGTCGGTGACGAAACGGTGCCCGCTCTCGCGCTCGAGGCGCACCTGGTTGCCCATGACGGCGGCCTGTACATGGAATCGCGTCTGGATATGCGCGGCCAGCGATTCGGCGTTATGGGCCGCGTCCAGCAGGATTACGTCGCCGCCGATCTCGCTCTTCAGTTCCGTCGGCGTTCCCAGCGCCACCAGATTTCCCTCATTCATAATGGCCAGCCGGTCGCAGCGCTCCGCCTCTTCCATCAGGTGGGTAGTTACCAGCACGGAAACATGCTCCTCATCTCGCAGCATCTGCAGGTACTGCCATAAATCGCGACGCGCTCCGGGATCCAGGCCGGTCGTGGGCTCATCCAGCAGCAGAACCGCGGGATGGTGCAGCAGTCCTTTCGCAAGCTCGATGCGGCGCTGCATGCCGCCGGAGAAAGTCTCCACCCGTTCCTTGGCCCGATCGGCGAGGCCCACCCGCGCCAGAATCTCGCCTACACGCTTTTTCAAGGCCGCGCCGCGCAGGCCATACAAGTGCCCCTGATGCCACAGATTTTCGTAGGCCGTGAGCTTGGCGTCCACGCTCTGGGCCTGAAACACCACGCCGATCTGCCGGCGCAGGCTGGCCGCATCCTGCGCGGCGTCAAAGCCCATGACCACGGCTCGCCCGCCGGTCGGGATCATCAAGGTGGAGAGAATCCGGAAGAGAGTGGTCTTGCCGCTGCCGTTCGGACCCAGCAGGCCAAACAACTCCGCCGGTCGCACGTCGAACGAGACTCCGTTCAGCGCAGTGCGGTTCTCGTAGCGGTGGACTAGATTTTCTACGGAAATGACAGGCAGGGCGGAAGCGCGGTTCACTTCCGGACCAGCATCAGCAAAAGCAGCGACTTTCGAGACCAAAAGTATTCCCCGAAAACTACTACCAGTTTACGACATCCGCCGCACAATTCAGGCAAACATCACCGTGACAAAGAAAACACCTGCGTGGCCCGCAAGTTGCACCCCGCGAGAGAGTTCCCGATTCCTAGCGTAGAGACGTTGCTGGCAACGTCTCAGGCAACCGAGGGATCGCGTTGTACCTGCGGCAGGCTCTCCTCGAACGCCACCGGAACGTGCCGCCATACCTGGATGGCAAGAATCACAGTTGTGGCCAGCAGCAAGGCCCCGGTTGCGACATGGGCCACTGTAGAGATCACCATCGGCAATTCAGGCTGCACCGCGTCGCGGCCCCACATCACCCGAGTGAGGAACGCGGCGAAGCCCAGGCACAGCTGCGTAATCACCAGCCCCAGCATCAGGACCGCAGGACGACGAACCGCTTCGATCTGCGGATACACCGTGAGCGCTCTCACCGACGTCCATGCCAGTACAAACGAGACTACTACAGCGTGCACGACATGAGGCCACCAGCTCAACCCGTGATGGCGGAACATCGCGCCCAGAACCAACTGCACGTAGAGCACGAAGATCGAAAGCAGCGTCAAGGTGAATAAGCTCGGACGCCGCTGGTCAAGCTCCACTCGCGGCTGTTCTTCAACCCACTTCTGCGCAGTGAACAACGCCAGCACGACCGCGATACAAAAAAAAGTCTGCGCCAGCGCGGCATGTGCCGAAGAAACCGCCGGCGGCAGATAAAACAGCACCGTAAGCCCGCCAAGCACTCCCTGCGCTACGACGGTTCCCAGCGCGGCGAATCCTAGAAGCCGCATCCATCTCCGCTTTTCCACCCGCCACGTCCAGACGGCCAGAACAATCGTCAGCAGTCCTGCAACCTGCGCGATCATCCGGTGGGTGTGCTCGAACTTAATCCCGCCCACGAGTTTCGGAATCTTGTACCAGGAACCGAACGAGGTGGGCCAGTCCGGCACGGACAGTCCGGCATCGTTGCTCGTCACCAGGGCACCCGCGATGATCAGCAGAAAAGTCCAGCAGGCAAGGACGACCGCAAACCGATGGTGCCCGCGATTGTAAGCTATGGAGATGGATTTCAGAGTCGTGCCCCCTCGGGTCAGGAAGCTCAGCAGGAGCCGGAACCGCGCCGCCACTGCGTCAAATCGGGTAGAGCAGGTCGCGCACAGGGCGCAACCTGCTCTTACCAACCCGGTATTCTACCAAACCGGCAAGGCTAGTCGGCGGCCGGTTTGAAGCTCTGATCCACGGTCTTGGCTTCTTTGGCAGCGACCGTGACCTTCTGATCCTGCTCGCCCAGTTTCTCATGCACAAAGGCAAGAGTGTAGTCGCCCGGCGGCAAGCCCTTGATCTCGTACTTGCCATCCTTACCGGTCACGGCATAGAACGGGCTCTTCACCACGTTGACGTACATCTTCATCCACGGATGCTGGTTGCACTTGACCGGGAGCATAATTTCTTCGCGGGCGAAGTTCTTCTCGATGGGCGCGGCCTGCGGCGGCTGCGACTCGTTCCACTCCCGGTTGTCTTTCGGGGTGGGATGGATGTTGTGCGTGGTCGGATCGCCGTTCTTGATCTGCACCGTCTGACCCGCCATCACGCCCAGCACGTGGGGATGATACTGGCAGCCCGATTGCTCGAGCACGACTGGGTCTTTGGGCACATCGAAGGTGCGGCTGCCCAAGCCATCTTTCACGTAGACGAATACATTCGCCAGATTCCCGCCGGAGACCACGACATTCTCGGCCGCGTTCATGCCTTTGCAGCCCGGGTCCTGGCTCATGTCAATCTTCGCCGCTTTCGGGGCCGCGCCGTCAAACTTAACGGTTCCGCTGACCGATGCCACTGTTGCCGGGTCTATCGGAGTGGCCGCGGGCTGCGCCGGGGCTTCTGCCATGGGACTGGCGGCCGGTGCTTCCTCCTTCTTGCTGCATGCTGCCAGCGCCAGCAACGCGCACAAGGCCAGCATGGCCAGCATGCTGATCGTCAATGTTGCCCAACCTGTCTTCTTATTCATGATGTCGCCCTTTCATTGCTTTCGGAAATGTGATGTCAGGAATGTAGCGCCATTCTACCGCGAACCTCCGGCCGCCGCAGAGTGCGTTTCCGCCTTTGCCTGCCGTTGCTTCGTCGCAGGCTGCGCTGCTGCCTTCGTCCGGGGCATGGAGGATGCGACTCTCCGCTGTTCTTCCGGCGTCAACTGGAGGATGTAATCCACCAGCAGCTTGGTGTGGTCACGCTCATAGCCCTGGAACGAAGACGGTGTAGGTCCGGAAAACACCCACTGGCCGCCCTCTTTCTTGAACAGCCCGGAAGGCATCGCCGTCCCCGGACTGATCGCCTGCGGGTCAATCAGCCAGCGCTCCACCCAGTCCGGCTTCAGGCGCGTCTTTGCCAGCAGAAAGTTCGGCGCCGTGGCTATCTTGTCGTGCGCCGGATCGCCCGTGGCATGACACTTCAAGCAAGGCGCTGCGGTGCTGGAGAACAGGCTCCGCGCCATGTCGGTTTCCTTGGCGCTCAGCACCGGCAGTTGGTCGGGAATATAGGGGAACGGCTGCCGCGAAAGTGCCTGGAAGAAACGCACCAACTTGCCCAGTTCATTCTCCGAAAACGAGAACGTTGGCATGCGCACCTGCAAATACGTACGCACTCCATTGCGGTTGGTGTCGGTCGAAGTGAGCGCGGGATTCCCGAGGAAATGCAGCATCCACTCGGGATCCACGCGCGCTCCCTCTGTTAGAAGCTTCGGGGGCAGGAACTCCGGGTTCTCGACAAAACGCTGCTGTCCCATCAGCGATGTTTTCTGCCCGGGAATGAACTGATGGCAACCCATGCAGTTGTATTTCCGCACAATCCACCAGCCGTCCTGAATATCGCGCCGGTAATCTTGCGGACGGTACAGGTAGCTGGAGGGCAGGGAAGTCTCCTGGCTGCCCATCAGGAACGTGGTCAGCGACAGCACTTGCTGCTTGGTCAGGTGCAGATTGGGCATGCGCAGGGCTTCAGCTTCGCTCTTTACCATGCCCTTGTCGTAGACGTTCGGCTCGGCAAGTTTGTGCTCGAAGAATCCCTTGTGGTCGTACCATGGTGTGGTCGCGGGGCCATCGGGCAGCCGCGCCAGGTCTTCTTTATCCTTGATCGGCTCCGCATCTTTGCCGCCGCGTTGCGCCGCTTCGGTGGAGAGCGCGAAGTCGAGGCGCTCAATCGGCTTGCTGCCCTCAAACGTCAACTCCGTGCCGATGCGGCCTTCATCCTCCATGCCGGCGATTTCATGGCAACCGGAGCACCCGTATTGCCGGATCCAGTGCGCCCCCTCGGCTTTCAGATTGGGATCATCCATGAACGACGCGTCCGGATACTCGGAAGGCTCTTTTTTCTTCAGCGTAATGAGGAAGCTGGCCACATCGCGCGCGTCTTCGGGCGACAAGCGCAGGCTCGGCATCACGGTCATGTTCTGGACTTGCAGTTCGTGGCCGTCGTTGGGGCAGCGGCTGTGGTCCAGATCGAAAAGGTATGGCTTGCCCTTCTTGGCGTAATCTTCCGGACCGATATCCTTCTTTTCGTAAATGCAGTAAGGGCGAGTCCGCTCGCGCGGATTGTGGACCCAGCGCACCAGGTAGTCGTAGTTGGCCTTCTCTCCGATGCGGGTCAGATTGGCGGCAAAAGTTCCGCCGCGGATCTCGCTGCCTTCACCGATCGAGTGGCAGGCCAGGCAACCGCGAGTCTCAAACAATTCCTTCCCGTGCTGCGGATTGCCCGGCGCCTGCTTGGGCAGAGGCTCGGTGAGAGCCGACTGCCACAGATAGGCGGTAATCGCCTGAATCTGGTGATCGCTCAGCCGGAAGTTCGGCATCTTCGTCGTCGGACGGAAATCGGTTGGCTTTTTCAGCCACACCGGAATCCAGTTTTTGTTCAGCTTCAGCCGGACATCCTTCAGATTAGGCCCGATCTTTTTCACGTCCTGCAGCAGGCTCTTAGTGGTTCGCTCCAACTGCACGGTGCGCAGGTCCAGCTTGCTGTTGCCCACCCGGAGAGCGACGGCCTGGTCGTTCAGGTGATTGGCTTCCTCGTTGGATTCTGCAGCGTCGGCCTGCTTCATCAGGTAAGCGGCCTGCTTGATGTTGTTCCGCTTCTCCTGGTCAATCTGTTTGATCTGCTGCATGATCGAGGTGATCTCTTCCGACTCCCGGTCATAGCCCTCGAAGCGATGGCAGCCGTTGCAGCCGCGCTGCCGGAACAGATCCTTTCCTTCGCTCAGGGTCCAGCCCATGTCTCCGCTGACCACGAGAATGTCGGCAGCGTGACAGCTCTGGCATCCGGCCTCGGAATTCTCCTTGGGATACAAAGGCCACAGCCAGTGCTCGTAGTTTCCGTGCGCCTTCTCCACGCTGGTCGTGGCGCGCCCATTGCCTTGATGGCAGGGCGAGCATCCGAACTTGTCGGGATCGTGAACCTGCAGCAAATTCGGCTCGGGATGACTTACGAATGCCTGCGCGTATTCGTCAGGCTTCTTCTGCCCCTTGGCCGTCATGGCGGCTTCGGTGATTTTTAGCGGCTCGCGCGCGCCCATGTGACAGGACTCGCACCGGTCCACAATGTTCGCGTCCGCCACGTTGATTTGAACCAGCGCGGGTTCCCATTCGGCCGTCTTTCTTTTCAGCCCCTCAATCTGCGCCGGCGTCAGATCCACCATGTGGTCGGAAATGTACGCATCCATCCTGGCCTTGGCGTCGGTCGCGGGCTTCAGCGCCGCTCCGAGTTCCAGGCTGATCTTGGTCCGCTCGTCGCGGATTTTGTTGTAGGTCTCCTCCAGTTGCTGGAAGGTGAACTTCTTCTTGCTCCCATCCGGAAATTCGACCGTGGCCTGCTCGGCTTTGTAAGCGTCAATATCTTTCTGCTTGCTGGCTTTGGCCGAGGCGCTGGTGCTTGTTTCCAGCTCGTAAGTCAGCGCGTTCACGTAGGCGCGCCGGTCGGTGAACACAGTCTGCACCGCAAGCAAGCGCGCGTTGGCGTCGTCGAGTTTCTTGCGCGCTTCATCGCCCTGCGGCTTGGACTCTTGGTACGCCTTCTCGTAGGCCTGTTTGAGCGCGACATACTGAGGATCGCTTTCGACCGAGGCTTCCGATTGCGCCGACTTCGACTTCGCCGTGTTCAGGAACGCGCTGTAGCGCTCCTTCCACTGCTCCTGGAAGGCTTTCCACGGCCGCTGTCCCCAGGCCTCGTCATACAGCGCCCAGAACAGCGTGGCGATCAGTATCACCGTCGCAATCAGATAATGGATGGCGTACGACTTGCTCGTGATTGGATCCTGCTCGGGGATGGGTTTTTCAGGCACCAGTTCCTCCGACTACACACTTCCTAAAGAATTCCTGTCATTCCGAGCGCCTTGTTTCTGGCGCGAGGAATCTCTGTTCCAGGCATCGCCCTCGCGGGTAGGGGCGCTTCGACTCCGCCGGAATCTCGCTTCGCGAAACTCCGGCTCCGCTCCGCCTGACAACTAACAAACTCTTCTTAAGTTGAACCATCACACGTTGAACCACGGCGTAATCCACACGTACTTGATGTGCCACAACAAGCGCAGGGCCATCTTCAACGGGAGTCCCACCATGGTCAGCAAGAGAAACTGCATGATGGAAAATTGCAGCAGGCTCATGCGCTGAAAGTCTTTGCCCATGCGCCGCCGGAACATCGAATACACCAGCCCGCCGCCCAGCAGGTAATACCCGCCCACAACGATCGCGCCGAATAAGGCTTTGGCCAGATTCGACGTGATCCCGAAAATGTCGGGCAAGTCCCGGTTCACCTCATAGATCAACCGGTTGTGATCCCACGTCTGCCCCGGCCAGAACCACTGCCAGCCCGGACCGCGAATGAACGTGCCAATGATGATCATCGCGACCCAGAGAATGATGAAGCCGAAAAGAAAAGTCCCAATGGAGAACCGCCGCTGCTTCCACGTGTAATACCCGCTGCCCAGCGGATTCGTATCAATGTAGGGAATCACCATGAGCCCGATGATGATCATCGTCGGCATCACCACGCCCGCGATCCAGGGGTCGAAATAGACGAGCATCTCCTGTAGCCCCAGGAAGTACCAGGGCGCCTTCGCCGGATTCATGGTCAAGTTCGGATTCGCCGGCTCTTCGAGCGGCGCATTGAGCGTGATGGACCAGATCATCAGAATGATCGTGACGATGATCGCGCCCAGAAATTCGATCCGCAACAGGAACGGCCAGACGTGAACTTCCTTTGCCCAGCCGGGTTTGAACGGCCAGGTCTTGCGGTGGTGCGTCTTGGCCATCTCGGGATCAGCCTCAAGCTGCTCGATGAGACGGTCGTTGGCATGAGCCTGCTTCCACGCCAGATAAATATAAAAAGCGAGCAGCGGAATCAGGCCTACGATCGGCACGTTATCCGGCGCCGAACAAATCTCCCAAAGTTGTCGCCAGTCCATAATCTCTCCACTGCTCATGTGGCGACAGCCGCCCTCGGCTGTCGTGCCGGGCGCAGCCCGGCAGTTGTGTACGTTTCAGACCCTGTCGAGCTTTCGCTCTACTGAACAGCCGGAGGCGGCTGCGCCCACATCAACCTTGGCTCACTCTCCCGCGGCCTTCGGCCCGCGCCTCGGCTTGTCCGCCTCGGCTTCCAGCATTACTGGAGCCGGACCCGAAATCCCGCCGTCCTTCCGCACGCGCCAGAAATGCACGATCATCAGCACCGACGCCACAATCGGAATTCCGATGCAGTGCCAGATGTAGGAACGCAGCAGCGCGTTGGCGTCCACAATCGAGCCGCCCAGCAGGCCGAAGCGCACGTCGTTATACGGAGTCATGCCCAACTGCGGCCCGAACGGCCCTTCGTGCCCCAGCAGCGGAGTGGCGCGTGCCATGTTCGTGCCTACCGTTACTGCCCAGAAGCCAAGTTGATCGTCGGGCAGCAAATATCCAGTGAACGAGAGCAGAAGCGTAAAGACCAGCAGGAGCACGCCAATGTTCCAGTTGAACTCGCGCGGCTTTTTGTACGAGCCGGTCAGAAACACGCGGAACATGTGCAGCCACACGCCAATCACCATCAGGTGAGCGGCCCAGCGGTGCATGTTACGCAAGATCTTTCCGAACGGCACGTCGTGCTCGAGGTAGAGCACGTCGCGAAACGCCTGCACCTTGCTGGGGTGGTAATAAAACATCAGCAGAACACCGGTGTAGGTGAGGATGATGAACAGATAAAACGTAATCCCGCCCATGCCCCAGGTGTAGCTGTAGCGCACTGCGTCGCGGTTGATCTTCGCCGGATGCAAATGCAGGAACACGTTCGAGAGCACGCCCAGAGCCCGGTTTCGCGGCGTGTCATCGTGCTTGTGGCGGAAGATGGACGTATAGACTTGCGTCTTCGTCGGATCCTTCAGACCTTCGATCTGCTCTTTTGCCTTGGTAGGGATGTCGGTTTTAAGGGCCTGGATGTCTTCTTTGACTCCCGTGGTTACCTTCTCCAGCAGCCCAGCTTTGGCGCCGTTTTTCCCGTTCGGGTTGTTTTCGTCAGCCATGATTCAAAGCTACTTTCTTGTTTGTCATTCCGAACCGGGCCCAGAGCCCGCTGAGGAACCTGCCTTTTCTTGTTCTACACTCCGGTCAAGAACGCTCCCGGATCGCTAAACTTGCTCGGTTGCCCTTTGGGCCACGAGTACAACTTCGAGGTATCCACCAGAACCTGCCCATCGGGCGCGAGTTCGACGTGGGCGCGGTCCATGGGACGCGGCGCCGGCCCTTCGAAGTTGATTCCTTCGCTGTCGTATCCGCTGCCGTGGCACGGACATTTGAACTTGTTCTCGCTGGGTTTCCAGTCGGGCGTACACCCCAGATGAGTGCAGCGCGCGTAGATCACGAATAGACGGTCGGGCGTGCGGTCCACCCAGATGCGGTACTTCTGCTGGAACTTGCTGTCCACCCCGAGCGCGAATTCCGACGGGTATCCGATCTTGAAAACCGTGTTCGGTTCAAACAGAGTGCGGGGCAGAAAGAAACGGAAGAACGCCAGAAACCACGCGGTCAGAAAGCCCGTCACCATCGTCCACACGAACCGCCGCCGGCGCCGGTCTATCTCGGTGGAGGGAGCGGTCCCGGCCACGCCGGCTGCGGCCGCGGCTTTCGAGGTTCCCACCGCCGGTGTGCCCACATACTTCGCGGCATCCACCGCGGGCTTCGCGGTGGCTGGGGCCGCAGGCTTCGCCGCCTCGGGATTCGGATTGACCTTGTCGGTCTCCGCCATAAGCTTCCTCCTGATGCCTGGACAATAATGACCTGATGAACCGGGCCCTAATCTAAACCGGCAGCCGCCGCGTACTCGGGCGCCGCCCACTGCCTCCCAGTATTGCGAATCGGAACCACGGAATGAACCGCATGGCCCAGGGCCTGCTGCACCAACTGTCCCAGGGCCTGAATGAATTTCGGCGAATCGTTCAGCCCGGCGCTCATTTCAAACTGCGTGAACCCTAACCGCTGCGCCTGCTCCCGCGCCTCATGATCAATTTCGCCCAACGTCTCGACGTGATCCGAAACGAACGCCACCGGCACCACGCACACCTGGCGCACCTTTTCCGCCGCCATGGTTTCCAACGTATGTCGCAGGGAGGGCTGCAGCCAGCGGCTGGCTCCCACCTTGCTCTGATAGCACAGCCGGTGTGAATTGCTCCATCCGCCGCGCTGCATCAGAAGCCTCACCGTCTCCTCGATCTGCCGCTGGTAGGGATCGCCCTTCTCAATCACCGATATGGGAATGCTATGGGCGCTAAAGACGATTTCCGGGCGCTGCGCCTCGCGGAATCGCGACAACGCCGCATTCACCTTCTCGACCACAGCATCCAGGTAACCCATCTTGTCGTAGAAGCTCTGCACAACATGCACGGGCACGTCGTCTTGGAACAGCCGCCGCCACTCGTTCAAACTCGATCCGGTCGTGGTTGAGGAATACTGCGGATAGAGCGGCAACAGCACCGCTTCATCGCAATCCGCCGCCCGCAGCTGTTCAATCGCCTCGCGGGTAAACGGATGCCAGTAGCGCATGGCCACAAAACAGTGCGCATCCATGCCTTGACCGCGCAGTTCGAGTTCCAGGGCCCGCGCCTGCAGCTCCGTGTGCCGCCGGATGGGCGAACCTCCGCCGATGGTCGCGTAATGATGCTGCACTTTACGCGCCCGTGTTGTGGAAATCAGCTTGGCCAGCGGCTTCCGCCCGATGCGGGCAAAAGGGAAGTCAATAATGTCGGGATCGCAAAAGAGGTTGTACAGAAAAGGTTCAATCGCTTCCAGCGTGTCGGGTCCACCGAGCTGAAAGAGAACTATCCCAACACGCCGTGCTGTGCGCGTCATCTTTCCCAAGAACCCCAGAACCGATGGCACTTTACTCCGAACGCGGCGGGCGAGTCAATGCCGGATGTGCAAAAAGCAAGATGGGAATTCTGCCGGACAGGATTCTGCCGCACTGGCGCCGTTGCAAACCTCCGCTACACCATGCAATCTGGTATGTATGCCGGAGTTGCCCGATGTCGCGGCTTACATCGACGCCCTCGAAGCGCGCATCGCGGGGCAGCCGCTTGAGCGAATCCGGCTGGCCAGTCCTTTTTTGTTGCGAACGGCACAGCCTCCGGTCGCGACGGTCGAGGGTCACACGGTTGTGGAGCTGCGACGTATCGGAAAGAGGATCGCCATCGGGGTGGATGGCGATTTCTGGATGGTCCTTCACCTGATGATTGCTGGGCGCTTGCACTGGCGCACTGCGGGGGCAAAGTTAGGTGGACGCCAGAGTCTTGCGGCTTTCGACTTTCCCAATGGCTCCCTGGTTCTTACCGAGGCAGGGGCCAAACGTCGAGCGTCGCTGCATCTGGTCGCCGGTGAGGAAAACCTGTGTCAGTTCGATGCCGGCGGCGTTGAAGTTCTTGCGGCCGACCTTGACTCGTTCCGCGCTGTTCTGACGGCGGAAAACCACACACTCAAGCGCGCCCTCACCGATCCCCGCCTGCTCAGCGGTATCGGCAATGCCTATTCCGACGAGATTCTTCATGCGGCGCAGCTTTCCCCGGTTACGCTCACCCAGAAACTCACGGCCGGCGAGTGGGGAAAACTCTTCGCGGCTACCCGGAGCACCCTTAAGCTGTGGAGCGACCGGCTTCGTGAGGAAGCCGGGTCGGAATTTCCGGAACACGTCACTGCTTTTCGGAAAGCTATGGCGGTCCACGGACGGTACGGCCAGCCTTGCCCACGATGCGGCCACAAAATTCTGCGGATCCGCTATGCCGACAAAGAAACGAATTATTGCGCTAACTGCCAAACCGGCGGCAAAGTTCTTGCCGACCGGGGTCTGTCGCGGTTGTTGGGATCGGACTGGCCGCGCACCCTGGACGAACTGGAAGCCCTAAAACGTCGCTGATCCGATAAACGGAAGACCGGGCAGGAACGTCAGCAATACTTAAGCTGGGACCTTCGTGTTGGACATTTCTTCGATCACGGCATCGGCAAACTGCGACGTTCCCGCCTGGCCGCCAATGTCGCGGGTCAGCTTTTCGCGGTGGCGATAGACCCGTTCCAGCGCGTTCCGGATCTGCGTGGAAGCCGCCTGCTCGCCCAGATGCCGCACCATCAGGAGCGCCGAGCGCAGCAGCGCCGTTGGATTTGCCAGATTCTTGCCCGCAATATCGGGAGCGGACCCGTGCACCGCTTCAAACATGGCGCAATCGTCGCCGATGTTGGCGCTGGGCACAAATCCCAGCCCGCCCACAAAGGCCGCGCACAAGTCGGAAAGAATGTCGCCGTACAGGTTCTCCATCACCAGCATGTCGTACTGATAAGGATTCATCACCAACTGCATGCAGGTGTTGTCCACGATGTGCTCGCCGTAAATGACATCGGGGAAATCCTTGGCGATGTTGCGGCAGCAGCGCAAGAACAGCCCATCCGACAGCTTCATGATGTTCGCCTTGTGAATGGCGTGGATCTTCTTCCGCTGATTCTTGCGCGCGTACTCGAAAGCGAACCGGGCAATGCGCGTGGAAGCGCGTTCGGTGATGATCTTCAGGCTCTCCACCACGCCGGGCACCACTTCGTGTTCCAGTCCGGAGTAAAGTCCCTCAGTGTTTTCGCGGACAATGATGAGATCCACATCGGGATAGCGCGTGGGGATATGCGGCAGATTCCGGATCGGCCGGAAATTCGCGTACAGATCGAACTGCCGGCGCAGCGCCACATTAATGCTGGCAAACCCGCCCGCCACCGGCGTCGTGACCGGCCCCTTCAGCACCACCCGCGTACGCTCGATTGATTCGCCCACTTCCTTGGGGATGTACTCTCCGTACTTCTCGTAGGCGTCCGCCCCGACGGCAAACGTCTCCCACTCGAACTTGACCCCGGTTGCCTCCAGGATGCGCACGGTGGCCTGCGTAACTTCCGGCCCGATGCCGTCGCCGGGAATCAGTGTGACTTTGTGACTCATGAGTACCTCGGTGGTCAGTGGTCAGTAAGAACGTTGGGCCCCGCCTTGAGTAGCCATGGGTCACTGGCCAATCTTCTTGCGAACTTCCACGGCTTCCTTCGCTTTCACCAGATCCTTCAACTCATTCATGAACTCTTTCACGTCTTTGAAGTCGAGGTAGACGGAGGCGAAGCGCACATACGCGACTTTATCGAAGCGCCGCAGACGGTTCATGATCAGCTCGCCCAGTTCGCTGGTCTTGCGCTCGCGCTCGGCCGACTCGAGCACGAACGACTCCGCCTCGTTGACGATCTGCTCCAGTTTGCTCATCGGTACTGGGCGCTTTTCGCAAGCGCGCAGCAGCCCGTTGAGCACTTTCTGCCGGTCGAACTTCTCCCGCCGCCCATCCTTCTTCACCACCATGTAGGGGATTTCGTCTATGCGTTCGTAGGTGGTGAAGCGCTTGCCGCATTTCAGGCATTCGCGCCGCCGCCGGATGGATTCGGCTTCTTTGCTCTCCCGCGAGTCCACTACCTTGTCATTTGCAAATCCGCAAAAAGGACATTTCATGGCGCTTGATCCATCATCCGCAACGTCGGCGATTCGGCTTCGATAGGGCAACAGAGCCGTTGTGCCGGAAAATCTGCGCGGTGATTGATAACCTGGAATTGTAACAGTTGGAGCGGGAACTCCCATTCAGCTCGGGGCGTAGGCCGGGTCGAGCACGGCCGGCCAGCACTGCAAAACACAAAACGGCGCCCGCACCCCCTGCGGTGTGAGCGCCCGTTTTTCCCCATGTCCTTCCGGTGACGGGGGACACGAAGCCGTTGATCCTGGTTTTCATCGCGAGCCAGCCGGGCCGGCTGCCAAGGATCTGTTTATAACTTGCCGTATCGCTCAGTCTGATTTGTCAGGGAAATGTCGCGGCTTTGTTAGAAGTCATCGGCGCGAATCGCACCGCGCTAGGCAGAGATGCCTTTGGTAACCCGAAACCCTGCCTTCCAAGCTGCTAGCATATTCGCCATGACCCGGCGCCGCCTGCTTTGCGTTCTGTTGTACCTCCGGGTCTTGCTTCTGGCTCTGCCAGCGTTGGGGCAAGGCAGCCGTGGCGAACTGCATCTCAAAGTCACCGACCCTGACGGCCTTGGATTGCGGAGCTCGATCGAACTGGTCAGCGAGGCTAACCAGTACCGCGGCACATTCACCACCGACGACGCGGGACTGCTCATCGCCAAGCGCTTGCCGTTTGGCGTGTACCGCGTGCAGATCGAGCAAGCGGGGTTCGCAGCAGTGTCGGAGCCGGTCGAAATCCGGTCGGTGATCCCGGTGGAGCACACCATCCACCTGACTCTGGCGTCAGTCACGGCTTCGATTACCGTGCAGGATGCGGACACGCTGGTGGATCCGCACCGCTCCGGATCGGTCAACGAAATCGGCGCCGAGACCATTCAGACTCGGACCACTTCGTTGCCCGGGCGCTCCCTGCAGGACCTAGTGACCTCGCAGCCGGGCTGGCTTTACGAAGGCAATGCCGTGCTGCACCCGCGCGGCGCCGAATACCAGACCCAGTTTGTGGTGGACGGTATCCCGCTCACCGACAACCGCTCACCCAGCTTCGGCCCAGAGATCGAAGCTGACGATGTGGATTCGCTCAACATCTACACCGCGGGCATCCCTGCGGAATTTGGCCGCAAGATGGGCGGCGTGATTGAAGTCAACACACTCAAAGACACGCAGGCCGGATTGCACGGCCAGGCTGTCCTTTCCGGCGGGAGCTTTGCGACCGGCGCGGCGTTCGCCCAGGCCCAGTACGCGTGGAAGGGAAACGCCCTCGGAGCCAGCGCAGAGGGCAGCATGAGCAGCCACTACCTGAATCCGGTGGTTCTGGAGAACTACACCAACCAGGGAACCACGGGAGACTTCTCGCTCCACTACGAGCGCGATCTGACGGGGAACGACCGCCTTGGACTGATCGTGCGGCACGCTCTTTCGCGCTTCGAGATCCCGAACGAGCAGGTGCAGGAAACCGCCGGCCAGCGGCAGGATGGCGACAACTTCGAAACCATGGGCATCGTCTCCTACCAGCATGTCTTCTCGGCGAACGCTCTGGGATCCCTGCGCGGCATGGTGCGCGACAACTCCAACAACCTGACTTCCAATCCAGAGTCAACCCCGGTGATCGCGTTCTTACATGATCACTTTCGTGAGGGATACTTCAGCGGCTCCCTATCAGTGCACCACGGCCGGCACGAATTCAAGGCCGGAGTCGAATCCGACGCCCTGTGGCTTAATGAGAACTTCAGCGACGTCATCACTGACCCGACCCGGTTCGACCCCGGCACGCCATCCACCTTTGCCTTCGCCGGTAGCCGTCCCGACCTGGAGCAGGCCGCCTACGTGCAGGATCTCATTCGCTATGGCAACTGGACGGTCAGTGCGGGCCTGCGCTGGGATCACTATCAGCTCATCGTCAATCAGAATGCCGTCAGTCCTCGCCTATCCATCGCCCACCATTTCCCGGCGGCTGGTCTGGTGGTTCACGCCTCCTATGACAGGGTTTTTCAAACGCCATCAGCGGAAACCATTCTTCTCTCCAGCTCGCCGCTGCTGAGTTCGCTCAATCACAACGTGCTGCCTCAGCCCGTCCAGCCTTCGCACGGCAACTATTTCGAGATTGGCGCCACCAAGGGCCTTTTCAGCAAACTCCGTTTCGATGCCAACTATTTCCGCCGCTACGCCGACAATTACGCCGATGACGACCAACTTCTGAACACAGCTGTGAGCTTCCCGATCGCATTTCGAAAATCCATCATCTACGGCGCGGAGGGGAAGATCGAGTTGCCCAAGTGGGGACGCTTCTCCGGTTACGCCACCTATTCCTACATCGTCGGCAACGCCTGGTTCCCGGTTGTCGGCGGGTTGTTCCTTCGTGATGAGGCGACCAACGGTGCGATCCTGACCGGCCACTTTCCCGATTCGCAGGACCAGCGCAACACCGTGCGGCTTCGTCTGCGCTACCAACTGATTTCGCGATTGTGGATTGCGGGCGGCGCGGGATACGGCAGCGGCCTGCCCTTCGATTTTGCGGGAACCTATCAAGATGCGCTGGCCGAGTACGGCCAGGCCGTGATTGACCGCCTCAATTTTGCGCGCGACCGAGTGAAACCTTCGCTCGCCGTTGATGCCACGGCCGGCGCTGACCTGTACAAGAACGACCACGTCTCCATGCGCCTGCAGGCCGATGTGGAGAACCTGAATAACCGGCTGAATGTGATTGACTTCGGGGGCCTATTTTCCGGCAACGCCATCGCCCCGCCCAGAAGCTACGCGCTCCGCCTGCAAACCACTTTCTAGGGGCAAGAGCCGTGGCCGACCTCCTCTGTGCCCTCCGTGCCCTCTGTGGTTAGCTCTTGTTCCTAAACCACAAAGTACTTTGCCCCCGGATGATGCACCACAATCGCCGATGTACTCTGTTCCGGCTCGAGCAGGAACCCCGAGGTCAGTCGCACACCAACGTTCTGTTCCGGCTTGAGCAAAGCGAAGAGCTTCGTCTGATCCTCGAGATTGGGGCATGCCGGATAGCCAAACGAATACCGCGATCCCTGATACTTCTGATGAAACAGATCGCGAATCTCCACCGCGTCCTCGCCCGCAATCCCCAGTTCTTCGCGCATCTTCCTGTGATGCAGTTCCGCCAGCGCCTCCGCCGTCTCCACGCTCAGCCCATGCAGGTAGAGGTATTTCGTGTACTCTCCGCTTTCAAACAGCCGCTGCGTCTCGACGCTGGCCTTCGGCCCGATCGTAACCAGCGACAGCCCGATCACGTCCATCTTTCCCGAAGCTCTGGGCACGAAGAAATCGGAGATGCACAGCCGCCGGCCCTCTTTCTGCCGCGGGTAGGTGAAGCGCAACAGCTCAGTTGGTGGCATCTCACTCGGTACTGAGTACACCACCACATCATTGCCGTCACTCTGTGCCGGAAAGTACCCCGAGACCGCCTGCGGCTGAAACAGACCCGACCCAGCGACCTCATCTTCCAGCTTCCGCAGGATCGGCCGGAACTTCTCTTCTACCAGCCGCAGGTAATCAGCTTGCGATGCCGTCTTCAACTGCCACTGGTTCTTGAACAGCGCTGTCTCGTTGATGTAGCGAAACACTTCGCGCAGGTCGTAATCCTTGCGCACCCGCACGCCCCAGAACGGAGGCGTCGGAATATTCGGAGCGTCCCCGACCACCGGACTCCGCTCCGCAAACACCGGCCCGGTCTCTTCGTCCACAGCCGCCGCCTTGGAATATTCCTTCACGGTGCGGCCCTCTTGCAGCCGTGTCTCGCGTGCTCCGTCTTCCGTTGCCAGGTCTTCCATGATGTGCAAACCGGCAAACGCGTCGTCGGCGTAGAAAACAGCATTGGCATACTCGCGCCGCAGGTCGTCCTCTACATACTTGCGCGTCAGCGCCGCCCCGCCGCAAATCACGGGAAACTCCAGCTTCTGCCGTTCCAAATCCTGGATTACGTATTTCATTTCCAGCGTTGATTTCACCAGCAGTCCGCTAAGGCCGATCGCATCCGCCTGATGTTCCTGCGCCGCGCGGATGATCACGTCCCCGGGCTGCTTGATGCCCAGATTGACCACCCTGAACCCGTTGTTCGAAAGAATGATGTCCACCAGGTTCTTCCCGATGTCGTGCACGTCGCCCTTCACGGTTGCAAGAACGATTGTGCCTTTCTGCGATCCGGCCTTCTTTTCCATCTTGGGCTCGAGATAGGCCACCGCCGCCTTCATAACTCCGGCGGAATCTAGCACGGAGGGCAACTGCATCTTGCGCGCGCCGAACAGATCGCCGACCGTCTTCATTCCGTCAAGCAGAACGGTGTTGATCAGCTCCAGCGGCGAGTAGCTGGCCAAGGCCTCATCCAGCAGTTCTTCCAGAGACCTCTTGTGCGCGCCGTCGCCCACCGACTTTTCGCCGTTAATGATGGCGAACTTCAGTTTGTCCTCGATGGAGAGCGTGTCCACGTGCGCGGTGGTGGAAGCCGCCGGCTTGCCCTTCATCCCGGCAAAGTGCGCCATGTACGTCTGCAGCGGATCGCCCGCCGAAGCATCGCGGTAAATCAGCCGCCTGGCCAGTTCCACTTCTTCCTGCGGAATCTTGTACAGCGGATAAATCTTGGTGTAGTTGACGATGGCCATGTCGAGCCCGTGATCCACCGCCTCGTGCATGAACACCGAATTCAGGACGCGCCGCGGATACGCATCCAGCCCGAACGAAATATTGCTGACGCCCAGAATCGTCTTGACCGAAGGCAATTCCTTCTTGATCTTCTCCACCGCCTTGAGGGTCTCGATGCCTGCGCTCCGGTACTCTTCCTGTCCGGTCGAAATCGGCAGAGTCAGCGCGTCGAAAATAAGGTCGGTGCCGTCGAGCCCATATTTCTTCGTGGCCAGATCAAAGATCCGGTGCGCGATGGCCACTTTCCTGTCAGCAGTCAGAGCCATGCCATCTTCGTCAATGGTCAGGGCGATGACCGCAGCTCCATACCGCTTGGCCATCGGCAGCACCTGCGACGTCCGCTTCTCGCCGTCTTCCAGATTGATCGAGTTGATGATGGCGCGCCCCGGAATCCGTTTCAGCGCTTCATCCACCACATCGGCCTCGGTCGAATCCACCAGAATCGGCGCCGGAACGCGGGTCGCGATCTTTTCGAGGATGGAGGTGATGTACCCCTTTTCGTCCTCGCCGACAATCGCACAGCACAAATCGAGCATGTGCGAGCCGTCATTCACCAGTCTCTTCGCCAGCGCGAGAATGTCGTCGTATTTCTTACCCTGCACCAGATTGCGGAAATGCTCGACGCGCGTGGTCGTGTTCATTTCCTCCGCGACAATCAGCGGCTTCGGCTCAAGGTCAAGTGGAACGGTCGTATACGCGCTGGAGGCCGCGCCAGCACGTTTGACGTCTCGTTTTGCCGGTTCCACGCCGGAAACCGCGTCCACGACAGCTTTGAGATGTTCAGGCGTCGTGCCGCAGCAGCCGCCCACGATGCGGACGCCATAGTCCTGCACGAAGTGTTTGTGATATTGCGCCAGCTCGGCGGGGGAGAGTTGGTAGACCGCATTGCCGCCGACGTTCTGCGGCAGGCCTGCGTTTGGCAGCACCGAAACTATCTTGGTCGAGTTCAGGGCCAGATAGCGCACCGCATCGTTCATCTCTTTCGGGCCAGTGGCGCAATTCAGCCCGATTACATCCACGTCATAGGGCTCAAGCGCGGTGAGGGCCGCGCCAATCTCGGTGCCCAGCAGCATGGTGCCGGATTCCTGCAGCGTGACCTGTACCGTCACCGGCAGCCGCTTGCCGGCCTTCCGCAGGGCCTCCAGTACGCCGATGGTGGCGATTTTGGCCTGCAGCAAATCCTGTGCCGTCTCGATGAGCAGCACATCCACTCCGCCTTCGATCAGCGCCGCAGCTTGCTCTTCGTAAGTCGCGACCATTTCGTCGAAGCCGATGTGTCCCAGCGACGGCAGCTTCGTCGTCGGCCCCATGGATCCCGCCACGAATCGCGGCCGGTCTTTCGTCGAAAATTGCTGCGCCACCTCGTATGCTAGTTGCGCGGCCTTCACGTTGATCTCGCGCACGCGGTCGCGCAAGCCGAACTCGCCCAGCACGATTCCGGTTCCGCCGAAGGTGTCGGTTTCGACGACGTCGCAGCCCACGCGGAAAAAATCGGCATGAATGTCGCGAATAATGTCGGGGCGGCTCAACACCAGCACTTCGCTGCAGTTTTCCTTGCCCCAGTAATCGTCCAGGGTAGGGTTGCGCTTCTGGATATTCGTCCCCATCGCGCCGTCATAGACGACGACGCGCTCCTTCACGATCTGTAAGAAGTCAGCCATTACAAGCTTCTAGTTCCTAGTTCCCAGCTCTAGCTCTACGCTCTATCCGGGTTGATCGCGTGAATTCGTGGCAGGAAGTTGCCTTACCCCACATGCGCAAACGCCGGTCTCGAATGGACCGGCGTGTCGTCGAACTCGAAAATCGTCTCGAAGCCTAGCTCCCCGGTACCATCTGCGCCGGCGCTCCTGCATTCACGTCGGCCTGGTTGAATATGACGTTGGCTCCCATGTGTGCTGGCCGGGGGGCCAGCATCTGCTCCTTACGGTACACCAGGTTGCTGGCGTTGAAGGTGGCCAGCTCGAATCCGTGCCCGTGCGTGATGGCGTCGGTCGGGCACGCCTCCACGCAGTACCCGCAGAAAATGCACCGGTTGTAGTCTATGTTGTACACCTTGGCATAGCGCTCGGCGCCGCTGACGCGGTTTTCGGCAGTGTTCTCCGCCGCTTCAATGTAGATGCAATTCGAGGGACACGCCGCCGCGCAGAGAAAACAAGCCACGCACTTCTCCAGCCCGTTCTCGTCGCGCTGCAACACGTGCGCGCCACGGAACCGGGCTTCGAATCGCGCGCCTTTCAAAGGCCCCTTGCCGTCGGGATAGTTCTCCACGGTCGTGGGCTGAAACATCTGCAGGAACGTGATGCTCATGCCCTTGGCAATGGCGGAAATGTTCTTCAGCAACGGCATATCTTTGTCAGTATACCGAAAGAAGCGGCGAGGCGTCCCGCGCCGCGTTCTCAAAGAAAGAAAGGGCGATCAGCCATGCTGATCGCCCTGGCTCACACAAGCGATGGTCCTCCTCAGAACGCCAAATGCAGCGACAGCTGCAGGAAGCGTGGGCTGCCAACCGTATGCTGGATGACGCCCAAGCTACCTTGCGGGGGAATCGATGGCGGACCGTAGTAATAGGGAAAGAAGTTCACGTCGTTGTTCGGAGCGTCGAAATCGGCATGGTTGAAAATATTGAACGCATCGGCTTCAAACTTTAGCAGGTAGCGCTCTTTGATTTGGAACATCTTGGACAGGCTCATGTCGAAGCGCACCTGGAACGGGCCTCGAAAGCTGTTCCGGCCTGTATTTCCATACAAGGATTCATAGTCATCTTCCCCGCTACTGTCAGGAAGGGGAACTCCGTAGGTCCCCGGAGTCACGAACTGGGGTCCAAAATCAGCCGGGTTGAGCTTACAGAGTGACGGCGAAGGTACCACAATTCCTGCGGGGCAAATACCGCCCTTAGCTGCCTGCTTGGCAGTTACACCCGGTAGGAGCGGCACAATGGGGTTTCCAATATAGTTGCTGGTGCCGAAGAACTGACTCC
>Ga0209517_10000903_pt1 | contig 48112 bp, 32 predicted proteins | sample PeaSoiMetSII2010_FD_187695 | JGI IMG/M metagenome (GOLD analysis project Ga0209517, IMG submission 187695) | Peat soil microbial communities from Weissenstadt, Germany - SII-2010 (SPAdes) (version 2) | ecosystem: Environmental > Terrestrial > Soil > Wetlands > Peat | place: Germany...
CATCCTATCCCTTCAAGAAGAACTGGAGCATACGATTTCGGGAAAACTCCGGATCACCTTATCCAATGAGCAGAAGCAAAAACTTGCGAGGCAGATCACGTCGAACCCCGAGGCTTATCAGCTATACGTCAAGGGGCGATACTACGCGGACAAGTGGACGGGGGAAGGGTGGAATAAGGCAATTGAGTTCTTCCGCCAAGCCATTGATAAAGACCCGAGTTACGCTTCGGCATATGCGGGGATGGCAGAGTCCTACACGATGCTCGCCTTTAACCAATACCTGCCTCCGAATGAGGCATTCCCGAACGCAATGGCGGCAGCAAAGCGAGCGGTCGATCTGGATGATGGTTCGGCTGAAGCACATGCCTCGATGGGTCTCGTTTCCCTCATGATGTGGGATTGGGCACCCGCCGACCAAGAACTGCGGCGTGCTCTCGAACTGAATCCCAATCTCTCGGATGCTCACGAATATCGCAGTTGGTATCTTGCTGCCGTCGGAAAACTTCCCGAGGCTGTTAGCGAGGGCAAAATGGCGCAAGACCTTGATCCGCTCTCAATCTCAATAAACACGGGACTGGATACTCTGTACTACCTTCAGCGTGACTACGACAAAGCGCTGGCGCAGTGCAGGAGGGCTCTTGAGATCAGTCCGGATGCAGGAACTATACACTACGATTTGTTTGATATTTATTCCGCAAAGTCGATGCGTGATCAAGCAATTGATGAACTGGAAAAAGAAATCAGATCGGAGGGTGGGCTAGAAGAAGCAGCAAGTATCGATCAGAGCTACAGACAAAACGGTTATGCAGGGGCGTTGCGCAGGGCAATTGAGATCGCCAGTAACACTTCTGTCGAGGACTATGACCCTTACCTCGCAGCCAAGGGCTATATGCTACTCGGTGACAAGGATAAGGCCTTCGTATGGCTGAATAAGGCGGCCGACGGGCATTCTCAAATTCTTTTCATTAAATCCGATCCGTACTGGGACTCCATCCGCTCCGACCCTCACTACGCCGACCTGCTGCGCCGGATGGGGCTGCCGCAGTAACGGTTCTTCGCCGGAAGGAAGCCGACCCAGTATCCCAATCCTGGGGAGTACACGAAGCTGTAATAGCCCGACAAAGTGCTGTTTCGTCGCTTGGATGAGAAGGCCGGTCTCCGGACGGGATGCTGTACGCTCCCAAGTTATCGACGTGCTCAAGGCACTTGCACCGAGCGAAAAGATCGCTACTCCATGAGTGCGGATGGAAGGGTGGCGACAGTGGTGGTGACTCGGCGGGAGAAAAAACCTTGTCTAACAAAAAGAGAAAAGAACTGACTTGACCCCGACCGGCCTTCTCATGGAAGGCGATAGCACTCAAAACCCCTTTGCGGGGGTTCAACAGCAGCGGGAGATCAGACAGCAGCAGAGTTTGCTTCGGGCGCAGGCTGCAGCTATGCAGAAGTCTAAAGGCCGAGGTCCGCGAGACCCTACGGAAGGTGAAAGCGCAGGTCGCCGCCGCTCAGCCTGCATTGGTGGCAGCGAAGTAAGCGCAGTGAGTCAACAGCATAAAATGGCCGCCCGCGTTTGGCACATGGCACGACGCGGCGCTTACGCAGGTTCCCACTCCAACCTGGGCGGTTTCTCTTTGCGCAGCAGCGCCTTCGTGACCTGCTCGCTGTGCGCAACCTTGGCGCTCAGAATTGTGAGCAACTGCTGGCGGAGTTCAGGCTGTTTGCGCAACAGGGAAACCAAATCCGGAGGCGTCAGGAACCCCAGTTCGGCGTCGTCAGTCACCGTGGCCGTCATCCTGTAGTTGGTCCTCGTGAGAGTCGCGGGCAGGCCTACCAGTGCGCCCGGACCACAGGCGCTGGCAAGCGCTGTCGAAGCGTCCACACCGAAATCCATGCTAACCGTGCCTCTGAGAACGAGGAACATGCCGAAAGCCTTTTCCCCGCGCCGGAACAGCACAGTCGACCTTGGTTTTCGGACTTTTTCGCAGCGCCGTTCAAGCGCCGCATGCAGCTCTGAGCCAGCAATGTAGCACGCCATCCTCAACCTCCCTCTGGACGGGCCATCTGAACGAGATTAGGACGGGCGTCGCATCCCTATATATGACGTGCATCACAAGTCATTGTGACCAAACAAATGAAAACGACAAAGCCCTCCGCATTCTTCAATTGATGCAACCTGGCACGCCTCGTGAGGGAACATGAACCACTTGTCATTTGTCCGCCACGCTGAGTTCATCATGTAGCTGATAATCTTGCTCATTGGACCGTGTGACTCTGATCGGCCAATGCGTTACCGAGATCCGATGGCAGCGATATCGGGCCAGGATCACTTTCCCATTCTTCCGCATGTCCACCGTGAAAACGGCAAATTAGGACACTACCGATCATTCTTCTTTCAGCTTACGCCTGTACGCCAGAGCGAATACTGTGGTTAGTGGATGAATACGTGATGAGGAGCGAACTATCGGAAAGGCTGATACCAGCCATTGAACGAGCGACCGGGCGGTCCCAGACAGACGAGATACGCAAACCCGCATCACGTACTAACGCGGCCTAAATCCACTCCAGATAAGGCCCGACTGCGAGAAAAAGGGAATGTCTACCCTAAGAGCCTGTAACAAAACCCATCTTCACGATGGCATCGGAGGTTGGTGTGCTTAGCGGTCCAGCGAGACTCGTCTGGCAGCGGCGCTCATCGTGCCCCGCTTACTGCGGCAGTCCAACGCGGCGGAGCAGATCCTTAAATCTCGGGTCTGCCCTTGAGGAAATCCTCGTCTCCCTGGATGTGTTGAGTTCATTTGAATGACGGCTCCGGCAAGCCCTGGCGATCGGCTTTGCCGCTCGGTGTCAACGGCATTTTGTCGAGTATCTCAAAGTGGTTGGGAATGGAGTAGTCGGGAAGGTATTTCTTCAGATACCGCTTCAGGCCCTCAATCTCCACTTCCGGCCTGCAGACCAGGTAAGCGATGATCAGAGTCACGTTCTCCGAGTACTTCCGGGCCACACAAACGCAGTCGCTAACGCCAGGATGATCTCTGATCGTGTTCTCAATCTCACCCAGTTCGATCCGGAAGCCCCGGATCTTTACCTGATGATCCTCGCGGCCCAGGTACTCGATATTACCGTCAGACAGCCAGCGGGCAACATCTCCAGTTCGATAGATTCTTTCGCCGGGATTGCCAGGATTGTCCACGAACTTTTCATTGGTCAGCGCCTGGTTATTCAGGTAGCCTCGGGCAAGCCCGACCCCGGCAATGCACAACTCGCCAGCCCCGCCAATAGCCACCTGCCGACCATCTCGTATGATGCAGAGCCTGGTGTTATGGATCGGCCTGCCGATCGGAACCTTTTCAAAGTCATTATCGGGCGGGCAATCGTAGTAACTGACGTCGACCGTCGCTTCGGTGGGACCGTATAGATTCGTCAGCCGGGCCCCGCTCCGCTTTCCCATAATGTTGTTGAACTGTCTGACGTGGCTGGGCGCCAAGGCCTCGCCACTGACAAAAACCCGTCGAACGGACGCCAACCCTTCCAAAACGTGATCATCTTTTCCATCCAGATACCCGAGGAAGACGTTCAGCATGGACGGTACAAAGTGCAGGACGGTGACACTCTGCTGCCTGATGGTTTCAACGATGGCCAGTGGATTACTTTCACCTCGCGGCATCAGGAAGCAGAGTTTTGCGCCCTGCAGGGCCCACCAGAAAAGCTCCCACACCGAAACGTCGAAGTAATAGGGAGTCTTCTGCAGAATGACATCGTCTCCACCGATCGGATAGGCGTATTGCATCCAGTGCAGGCGATTCACCACGGAGCGATGCTCGATCATGACTCCCTTGGGTTTGCCGGTCGAGCCGGAGGTATAGATCACATAGGCGAGATCGCGCGCCTGATTGACAATCACCGGATTTTCCTCCGACCCACGATAAATTCCAGGATCATCAAGATTGACAATCGATCCCTCGAAGGTTGTTCTACCCGCCGTCCTCGCGTGCACCAGCAGCACTCTGACGCCGGCGTCCTTTAGCATGTAGTCGGTGCGGACTGGTGGGTTATCGGGCGGCAAGGGCAGATAGGCGGCTCCGGCCTTGAGAATCCCCAGGATCCCAATCATCATGGCGAAAGAACGTTCCACCATCAGAGCAATGATGTCTCCTGGTCCGATACGCGCGGCTCTCAACCAATGTGCGAGTTGATTGGCCTTCTCGTTGAGCTGCGCACAAGTGAGCGAGGGCCCGCCGAAAACCTTGTCGTGGTCACAGATCACGGCCGTCGCGGAGGCACATTTGGCAAACTGTGCTTCGATTAATTCCTGAAGCGTGGCGTGATCCGGGAAAGCCGCCTCGGTGCGGTTGAATTCAGCGATCCTCTCCAGATCTGCTTTGCTAGCGGCACTTGGGGCAACAGATTCCATAACAGAACTGAGCGAAAGGTTCACTGTACCGGCTGGCGGGCCCGCTGGACAAACATTCCTCCGAGAATGTGCTCATGGATCTGGGTAGTGCCTTCAATCATCTCCATGATCTTGGCGTCACGATAGAAGCGCGAAACCGGGGCGGATCCGTGACAGCCAGCTGCTCCCTTGATTTGGACTGCATCCGAGGCGGCCCTGACGGCGGCTCTGGTTGTGAAATATTTGGCCATCAGGGCTTTTTCAAACGCTTCAGGCAGATTTGCGTCTGCCGCGCGGCAGGCGCTGTGGCAGAGGAAACTGCCGGCCTCCAGGTCAGTGCCCATTGCGGCGATCAACGAGCGGATCATTCCGATCTCTCCCAGGGGTCGACCGGCTATCTTTCTGGTGGCCGCCCAGTCGAGACTCTCGTCAAAGCATCCCCTGCAAAGCCCCAAAGCGGAGCAGGCGGTGCTGATCCTCCCGTAGTGCAGACCAACCGGCGCGACATGCGACAGGGCAAAGCCCGGTTTGCCGACAACGTTGGCGGGTGGAACTTCGACATTCTTGAAAACTAGCTTTGCCAGGCCAGCGGCGCGGAACCCCATCAGATCATGAATAGGTTCCACCTCGAGACCGCGAGTTTCCCTGGGCACCAAGCAAGCCAGCGAGCGGTCTCCTAGATTCCCAAATACCAGAAATAACGAGGCAAACTGGGCGCAGGTTATCCATTTTTTTGCGCCGTTCAAAATGAAAAAGCCGCCCTGCGAGGGAGTGAATTCGGTTACCAGGGATTTGAGATCACTACCGGCCCCGGGCTCCGTCAAGGCAAAAGCCCCAATAATCTCTCCCTTGGCAAGGAGAGGAAGCCATTTCTCTTTCTGCTCCACACTCCCCCACTTCAGCAGCGACGTGGAAACCATGGCCTGGACGGTCAGCACGGCGGTCAATGAGGAAAACCCCCTGCCCAACGCCTCATTCAGCAAACCGAATGTGACCATGTCCCATCCCTGTCCTCCATACTGCGGCGGAAGACTGCATCCCAAATAACCGGATTTGGCCAGCATCGCTATTACGGACTCAGGAATCTTCTGCTCCCGGTCCCATTCCTCGGCAAACGGCTCAACGTTCTGGTTCACGAATGCCTTGAACTGTTCGTGCCTGGCTTTTTGTTGTTCGGTCAACAAATATTGCATCGGAGCGCTTTCCTGTCGACGCGGCTTCTTCTGCGGGTCAGAGTGCCGAATCGCGAAATGACAATGGCGGACTTGAGAGAAACAGGATCCGCTGCCATGAACTCACGGCGTCTCCCCAGCCCTCTGCCAGCCGTTCTTCTTCATGACAAAAGCCGTGGTCGCGTTAAGGGACTTGAAATTCTCGATGTCCAGATCGTCCATCCCTATTTCTATAGCAAAAGTCTTTTCGAGGAACGTCACCAACTGGACCGCAAACAGGGAGTTCACAATGCCGGATTCGAAAAGGTTATCGTCGTGGTGCAGATTCGCAATTCTGATCGAGCTCAGCAGGAAGTTGGTAAGGGTTTCCCTGACCTTCTTTTCTTCCTCTGCATACACGGCGTTGTTCAACGAGTTCTCTCCAGTAACGAACGCTATGGGAAAAGCCGAGGGGAGGTATCGGAGTTTCGGCACATCAGCCGGCGGAATAAGTATAAAAACCCTTTCCGGTTTTGCGCCCTAAATGCCCGGCATGAACCAATTTTCTAAGCAGCGGACAACATCGGTACTTCGGGTCCTTGAAGCTCTCATACAGAACGTCGAGAGAATTCACGACCGTGTCCAATCCTATCAGATCTGCAGTTTCCAGAGGCCCCATCGCGTGCCCGAAGCACTTCTTGAAAATCATGTCGATGTTCTCCGCGGTGGAGAGATTGTCCTGCAGGACAAAGGCGGCCTCGTTCATGAACAAGTGGGATATCCGGTTAGAAACAAAGCCAGGCATGTCCTCGACAATGATTGCCTCCTTCTTGAGCTGAGACAGCAGTTGCAACAAAGTGCTGACTGTCTGATCGGAGGTGTGCAATCCCCTGATGACCTCGACGGCGGGCTTCAAATGGACCGGATTCATGAAGTGAACCCCGACCACATTGGCGGGACGCCCGGAGGCGCTGCCGATTTGTGTGATGGAAATGCAGGAGGTATTGGCACCAAAGCAGACCTCGGGCGGTGCCAGCTTCCCCAATTTTTGGTAGAGCGGCTTCTTGATCTCCCAATTCTCGGTAACGTTCTCGATGATGAAGTCGCAGGCAGCCAGGTCTTTTAGATCGGTGGTCAGGGTCATGCGCTGCAAAGCCTCATCCCGGCTTGCCGGCGGCAGCGTCTTGCAGAGCAGAGGCGCGAACCGTACATTGTTCAACACCTCGGCTTGAGCGCGTTCGAGGATGTCAATTGTAAGGTCGACAACAACTGTTGGGATCCCGTGAAGGACGAGGTCGGTAACCACGCCAACCCCGATGTTCCCCGCGCCCACAACGCCTATTCTTCGCAAGTTCATCGAGGCCGCCTCAAGGCCCTGGATCGTCTTTGCTGCCCGCGCAGAACAGCCCCGACTGTGCTGGGCTCGCAGGAAGGACTTCCGGCGGTTGCGCTCAGTCTCGCAGCGAGAAGCCTTACGGTCGGAGACTCGAAGAGACTGATGATGGACAAATGTTGTTTCACTTCCTTCCGGATCATGGCTATCACTTGCACAGCTTTCAAGGAAGTTCCCCCCGCCTCAAAGAAATTGACGTCCAGTCCGATTCCCGGCCGGCCCAGGACCTTTCTCCATATATTAAGGACAACGGTTTCCAGCCAGCCGGACGGCTCGGTTTCCGCGACCTCGTCATGACCTCCTGTACCGAGCCGAAATTCCCTGATCGCTTTTGCAACCCGGCTGATGTCATACAGCTTTTCCCCAATCTGCTGGAGCTGCTCCGATCGGGTAGATATGCCAAATCCAAACTTCGGTGGAAGAGACGGCTTCTCCCTATTAGCCATTGCCGGCTTGTCGTTCCCTTGTTGAGTCTTTTCGTCTGGATTGTATTGGAGGCCCGCCAGGTATTCGGCGGGAAAGAGCCAGGACTCGCCTGCCTTACTTCGATACTGATCGCCGAGGTTGCTGACGAACTCCCGGGCGGGCAGATTTCTCTCCGTCGGCAGGCAGGTGAGTTCCACAAACCTCTTTCCTGAACTGAGTGCACGCTGGGCGATCCTGGACAATACCGTGTGCTCCACTCCTCTGCCCAGGACCCGGCAGCTCAGCAGAAAAGTGTCGAGCTTGAACCGATCGGCTTCGGTCTCATACATTACGACACCAACGAGCCCATAGTCGCCGAATCGGTCAGCCACCCGAACCACTAGGCATCCGGTGTTTCCACCCTTCAGGAAGTCTCTGATTTCGCCCACCGAGCGCCGGATGGTGGTGAAGTTGAATTGATTGGTTCGAAAAGTCAATTGTGAGGCACGGCCGAGCTGCTCTTCGGTTGCTTCAGCCGTTTCGACGCGAACCAGAAGGCCGGCGATAAAGTCTTTCAGGGAAGGGGTCTGCGCCCGGAAGCTCTCTCTTTGCGCATTTTCCTGATACATCCTGGTGCGGCTTCGATCCTCTTGGGTTGTTCCTGTGTGATCGAAAGCCCAGATATTTTCGAAAAACGAGGCAAACGACACTGGTTCCCGCGGCAACTGCAGAGTCAACACGCCGGGGCAGTTGAACTCCACATCAGCGCAATCCACAGGGTTGTCATCAATGAAGATACAACTGTCCAAGGCCAGATTCAGCTCGCTGGCGAGAGATTTGATGTTCTCAGACTTGCTGCTCCAGTTGATCCGCCATGCAGCGAGGTGCTCGCGTTTCAGCGGCATATCAGCTCGCTGATCGAACACGTCCAGCACATCCTTTTCGTTGTTCTTGCTGCACAGGCACAGCAGCATGCCGGCGTTCAGCTCACCGATCATGAACTGCTGCAGAACCCGGTAAGGCTCGGTGACCACGACTCCCCGGGGACCATCCTCGCCACACACGCCCTTCCAAAGCGTGTTATCGCAGTCCAGCACAATTACTTTGAATGGCTCTCGCTTCAGGTTGAAGATGGTCCGGAAGAGAGCGGTCCCGATGGCGGCGTAGCACTCCGCTGTGTAGGGAATGTCCCCCAACTGATGACCATGAACGTCGTAGTACTCGGCGACCGGATAGCGCCGCAACAGGGGCTCCGAAGCGATGGTGGAAACGCCCGCCAGCGTGCCAGCTCGTGAGAGCAATTCCCGCTCGGCGTCACCGAGCGCCACCTTCAGTTCCGCATTGGCTTCCACGACAGGGCTCGCCGGACAGAAACAGAGCACAAGAGGCGTCGGCGTCTGGCTTGTGAATGACTGCAGCGCGGCGCAAAAATCCCGGACATTGCGCTGCAGGCTGCCTGGCGCCAGCGGCGTTGGCGCTGGAGGAGCGGCGGTTTGGAAGTGCTCCGAATCTAGGCCCATCCTGTCGCCGGTCTCATCACGAGTTGCGAAAAGGTTGAATAGTCCGGAATGCTCGAGGAGCTTTTCCTGTTCGATCGCACATCGGTATCCCTTCCGGCTCAGCAGGTCGTTGATCCAACAAACCGACTCGCGGGTGGGATCGTGGATTTCGATGACGATTTGATCGATCTTCGGCCAGTCGCAATCCGCGATGCCCCGGATGATCTCCAGCTCGCTTTTTTCAGCATCAATTTTGAGCAGATCGATCCTGTCGATCTGATTTTCGCGAATGATGTCCGACACCGATGTCAGACGGCATTCGTGGGTACTGCGGCGAAGCCTGTCGCTGGTGAGCTCATTGACATACTCCTGCACGGATTCGCCGGGGACCGATCCGGTGTTGAGCATGTTGCGAACGACCGCCTGGATAGCCTCGCGGTCTTCGGCTTCATCGGAATGGAAGCCGGAGAAAACAGAGGAATTCTCATAGAAGGTAAAGGTCGCGGTGCCCTGCCTCTCCGAGACGCCGCAATTAAGAGCCTGCACGCTGGAACCGTAGGCGTCGCAGTTCGGCTTCAGGAGGTCATACGCGGCCGGAGCGGGCTCGAAGGCGTAAATCCTCGGGTTCCTGCAGCGGCTCATTACGAAAAGGGAAAACAGGCCGATGTTGGCCCCAATGTCCACCACGGTGGCTCCGTCGGGCAGGCATATACCGTGCTTTAGATAACATTCGTCCTCAAAGATCTCCTTGTACAGGTAGTTCGTTTCATACTGGTTCAAATGAACGATTTCGAGGCCATTCGGTAGAATGCATCTCTTGCGCTTCCCGAAGCACTGCTCGGCTCTCTCTTTGTCGAAGGCCAGGACACAATCTCGTTCGGCGCCGGCCCACTTCTCCAATTGCAGCAGGATGATGTTGACTCCGTCGCTGTTCCTGCGAAACGCGCTCTCCGTCTGCAGCAACTGCTGAAAAATCTGATCGTAGGGCGCGAATTCGATGTTCGCCTGCAGGCCGAAATGCGCCGCCCAGAACTTCAAAGAATCTTCGAGCGGATCTGCGGTAAAGTTGGAGGCGACTACAAGGCTCAGCGCCGCGCTCTCCTCGAGGGCATCCCTGCGGTCCAGAAGGGTGAAGGCGACTCCGGAGAGTTCCAGGTACGGCTTGCCAGAGGGGCCAAAGACCCGAACATTGCCGACCACGCCCTTGCTCTTTCCTTCCGTCTCCGGCAGCAGCGTAGCATGGCACCACAGGGTATCGGGAAAATTGAGGTCCGTTATCTCGATACGTCCAATCGAATGCAGTATGAAAGTCCTGCCCCCGGCCATCATGAAGGGCGCCAACACCTGAGTCATCGAATCCAGCAGGGCGGGGTGCAGGCAATGTGGCTCACTTTCCGCACCCCGCCAGGAAAGTTTCCCGAGAGAGTGATTGCCCGACCGCCAAATCGAGGAGACACACCGAAACCGGGGCCCATACTGGTTGCCGTTATCACGAAGCTCGCGGTAAAAACGCTCAGAGTCGATTTGGTCATCGGCCTGCGCCTGAAACTCTTCGATTGAAAATGATTCGCTGACAGAGTCTTGAAGGGCTGATGGGCCGCGGTCGATCTCCAGTTTGACACCATGTTGGCGGCGAAGGGGAGCGCCTCCATTCTCGACAGCGGCTTCGTAGAAAGTGTATTCAGAGGTGGCGCCACCATTATTCCGGACCTCAACCCTTATGACCGTATCGTCCAGCGAAAGCACGACTGGATTCTGGAAGGTCACATTTCGCACGACACCCGGGGCGCGCTCAAAAAGCTCCTGATCAACAGAAAGCGCCATTTCAATGTAGAACGAACCGGGCAGCACGACCATGTCCTGAAACGCGTGATCGGCCAGATAGGGCAGGGAACGGACGCTGATCCTGCACTCCGCGCAGGCCTCCAGCGACGGATCAGGCACGAAGTTGAGAAGATGCTTCATGCCAGGCGCGAGTTCAACAGTCGCCTCGGTTCCCAATGGAAGTATCTGATCACTGCCAGGACTCCCCCTCGCAATCCGCGCGCCGCGCGGGTTCTGAGACATCAACACGGCTGCCTCTTGCAAAAGCATACACGCCGATCTGGCTTTTGAAGCTGGGCTTTTCACGAGGTCACACAGGTCTGTGAGTTGTGTCACAGACCTTTCGGTCGGAGACGTGATAACTTTTCACAGTTTTTGTGACACAAACGCGCCTCCCCAAGCGCGGCAGTAACCCGTTTCACCAATCGCGAGGCTTTCTCCCTCGGTCTCGGATCATCGGTCACCGAATCCTCCGCTGGTTCCGTGATGGCGGCATTCGTGACTGACCTGCGGTAGATGAGCAACCTTCGGCACGGGATGTTTGTGTCCTCGTTGCGGGATACGCAACTATGACCCTAATTGTCGCACTGCAAGGGAAAGATGAACTTGTGTTCGCCTCTGACACTCTGGCGTGGGAGGGAGTACAGGACGGATATTACGGGTTTCAGGTAAGTAAACTGCGTTTCATCGGCCAGGACTGGATCTCGGGCAGTTCGGGCACCGGGGCAGGTGCAGATGTGCAAGCCCAAATCGCAGCTGCTCAGGAATCGTTCGAGCAGGATGTCGATGCAGGAGCTCCCGCATACGCTGTGCGCACTGCGGAACTGTATCGCAAGAGCCAGTATGTAGGTGAGACCGGCTTCCTGCTCGGAGGCTTCGGCCGAAACGGTCCTGTCATTTACCGCTGGAGTCTGCCCGAATTCTCTGGCCCGATGCGCTGTCGCGGAGGAAGATGCGCGATCGGCATTGGTGAACATGGCGCCATGCATTTTGCCTCGGCTTACCACCAAACATCGATGACAACCGAGCAGCGGATGTTGCTGGCCTATTTCTGCGTATACGAAGTTACCAAGCAAGATCCCAGGGCCGGCGCCCCGATTGAGCTGGCTGTAGCTCGTCGAGGTGGGGTGAAGATGTTCGCCGGGACTGAACTCGCATGCTTCCAGCGGGAGAGCCAAGCTTTGACAAATCACATTTCGGACAAGTTCTCTGCCCAGGTGCTGGAGCGCGATCCATTGCTCATTTGACTGCTCGTTGCTCGCCACGGCAGTTCAGCCAAGGCTCTTGATGTTGTCCGAACTGAACAAGTGTGCGCTTCGGTCTGCGTTTTGAACCAATAGTTAGTAGTCATGAATGAATAACGAACTTGATATCGCGGTTGTCGGCATGGCCGGTCGCTTTCCCGGCGCGCGAAACCTCGATGAGTTTTGGCGCAACCTTGTCGAAGGGGTTGAGTCGATCACCCGATTTTCCGACGAGGAATTGCTGCGATCAGGAGTGCCCGCGGCTTGCCTGAGCAATGCGAACTATGTGAAAGCCGCGCCAATCCTCGAAGGCCCGTTCCAGTTTGACGCCGATTTCTTTGGCTTCTCGCCTATGGAAGCCAGGACCATGGACCCCCAGCATCGTATTCTGCTGGAGCTGGCGCAGGAGGCGATTGAGGATGCGGGCTATGACCCGAATCGCTATTCGGGACGCATAGGCGTTTTCACCGGAGCCGCTCTGAACACCTATTTCATGGATCGCGGGCTGAAGCGCCAGTTTGCTCAAGAGTACATCCCCACTCTGATTAACTCGGACAAGGACTTTCTCAGTACCCGGATCTCTTACAAGCTCAATTTGAAGGGACCCAGTCTCACCATCCAGACAGCCTGCTCCACCTCCATGGTCGCCGTCCATTTGGCTCGCCAGAGCCTCTTGAGTGAGGAGTCCGATATGGCGCTGGCGGGGGCTGTATCCGTGCGGGTCCCTCATCGCGCGGGTTACTTCTGCGATGGTGGCGGGGTGGTTTCGCCGGACGGGCATGTGAGGGCCTTTGACGCTAAGGCAAATGGAACTGTATTTGGAAGCGGCGGCGGTATTCTGGTTTTGAAGCGCCTGGCGGACGCTCTCGCAGACGGCGACAACATCCATGCCGTTATCAAGGGCTCCGCCGTTAACAATGACGGCTCGGAAAAGGCCGGTTACACCGCGCCCAGCGTCAACGGCCAGGCCGACGTAGTGGTAGAGGCACTGGCCAATGCCGGAGTCGAGGCAGACAGCGTCACCTATCTCGAGGCCCACGGTTCGGGAACGCCCGTCGGGGACCCCGTCGAGATCACGGCGTTGACCAAAGCATTTCGCACTTTCACGCAGCGTTCAGGTTATTGCGCCATCGGTTCGGTAAAAACCAACGTCGGGCATCTCGATGCGGCGGCGGCGGTCGCCGGCATGATAAAGACCATCCTGGCCCTCAAGCATCGCACCCTTCCGGCGAGCCTCCACTTCAGCCAGGCCAATTCCGAGATCGATTTCACGAGCACTCCGTTTTACGTCAACACGCAATTGCGGAAATGGACAAGCGATGGCCCCAGAAGAGCGGGAGTCATGTCCACCGGCATGGGAGGAACCAACGCGCACATTCTGTTGGAGGAAGCGCCCGAGTTGCCGCAAAGCTCGGATCCCGGTTCTTCTCACCTGCTGATCCTCTCGGCAAGGACCCCAGCTGCTCTCGACGATGCCACCGGCCACTTGCGCGAATTTCTGGAACGCAACGATTCCGTAAATATGGACGACGTGGCTCACACCTTGCGTGTCGGACGCAGGGCGTTCCCGCACAGACGATGCCTCGTCTCGGCCAGTCGTGAGGATGCCATTGCTGCCCTCGCCCAGCCGAACTCCAGGCGCGTTCTCTCCAGCATGACGCAGGAATCCGCAGCACGACCGGTGGTTTTCCTGTTTCCTGGCATCGGAGATCACTACGTCGGAATGGGCCACGGTCTCTATGAAGCGTGGGACGTATTCCGGGAAGAAGTTGATCGATGCGCGCAGATTCTCCACCCCTACCTGGGAGCCGATATTCGGAAAATGGTTTATCCCGATGGCCAGGGATGGAGGAGCGAGGGAAAAAGCAAAGGCATCGATTTGAAGAAGATGCTGAGGCGAAGCGCGGATGGGCCGGAAGACCGCAACACCACGGATCTGAACCAGACGCTGTCCGCCCAACCGGTATTATTCACTGTCGAATACGCGCTGGCCCGGCTGTGGCAGTCGTTGGGGATCACTCCCGCTGCCATGGTCGGCCATAGCATGGGGGAATATGTTGCGGCTTGCCTGGCCGGGGTGCTGTCGCTGGAAGACGCGTTACGGATGATCGCCACACGAGCCCGGCTGGTCAATGACCTGCCTCAGGGAGCCATGCTTGCCGTCGCACTTCCGGAGAAGGAAGTGCTTCCCCTGCTTACCGAAGATCTGTCCATTTCTCTGATCAATGGCCCGGCATTGTGTGTGGTCGCCGGTGCGATTGCCGCCGTGGCTGAATTTGAGCGGCGGTTGAATGAAAAACACATCATTTCCCGACGTGTTCAGAATGCCCATGCCTTTCATTCCAGAATGCTCAGTCCGATTGTGAGCGTATTCGAGGAGGAAGTAAGAAAAATCCGGCTGAAGGAGCCGCGAATTCCATACATCTCAAACGTCACGGGAAGATGGATTACGGCGCGCGACGCCACCAGTCCCTACTATTGGGCCATGCACGCCGATCACACAGCCAGGTTCAGCGACGCCCTGCAGGAGCTTTGGAGATTGAATAATCCTATTTTGCTGGAGGCCGGGCCTGGACGAACTCTCGGAGTGCTGGCCATGCAGCATCCCGGCCGGCAAAATGCCGCGGATCCGGTAACCGTTTCCTCGTTGCGCCATCACTATGAAAACCAGTCTGATGTTGAATTCTTGTTGCAGAGCATTGGCAGGCTCTGGCTCTCCGGAGTTGAGATTCGATGGGAAGGCATGTCTGCCGCGGAACGACGGCGCAGAGTATCGCTGCCAACGTATCCTTTTGAAAGGCATAACTACTGGCTAGAGGACACGCCAGGCAGTTCAAACATCGCACAAGAGCAGGAGCCGGTATCTGCAACATCCAGCCTGGACGATTGGTTCTACGTTCCGACCTGGAAACGGACACCCTTCCCGAATGATGTGGTCGATGCCGCCCATCCTCAGGCCGCCTTCTGGCTAATTGTTGCGGATAAATACGGCGGTGGCAGCCGTATGAAATCCAAACTCCGCGCCCTTGGAATGTCGGCGGCTTTCGTACGCTTTGGCGAAACGTTTGTCCGTCACACCGACGGCTCATTTGAGCTGAATCCCGCAGGTATTGCGGGCTATCAGAAATTGTTCCTGGAACTGGAACGGCGAACAGCCGGCATCCCAATTAACATCGTTCATCTGGGAAGCCTGATGAGGGAAGATGAGGAGGCAACCCAGGCTTCTTCCGCAAACCAGAATTTTGGTTTCTATAGCCTGTTGCATATCGCACAGGCAATTGGGGAGCTTCGGAGTTCCATTCCCATCAGGATCGGCATTATTTCCAACCGGCTGCATTCGGTTACGGGTCAGGAAAACCTCGCTCCTGCAATGGCAACCGTGCTGGGGCCTTGCGGCGTCATTCCCAAGGAATATCCGAACGTCAAATGCTTCAATATTGATTTACCGGACAGCCAGCCGTTTGACAGCCTCCCTGACGGATGGCTCGGCCGGATTATTTCTGAGTTCGGCGAAGAACATGCCAGCCCGGTCATTGCCTATCGCGGGAAGTATCGGTGGGAACGACACTACGAGCGAGCCAGGCTGAATGAGTCTTTCCCATCTGCAGCGCCGAGAGAGGCGCCTGTAATCAGGCGTCTAAAGCCCGGCGGAGTTTACCTGATCACAGGAGGAACCGGTGGACTTGGACTCGCCATCGCCGGGTATCTTGCCAAGGCGTGCCGGCCCAGACTGGTGCTGACCAGGAAGTCCGCGTTTCCGAAAAAGTCCAGGTGGACGGAATTGGTGACGGCGGCAGATACTCCGGCCCCCGTTCTCAAGACGCTCACGGCCCTGATGGAGATCGAAAGAATGGGTGCGGAGATCGAGGTCCTGGTTGCGGATGTCTCCGACAGAGAAGAAATGCGGGCGGCTGTCGACGAAGTCCTCACGAAGTACGGAACAATCCACGGGGTTATCCACGCCGCAGGTGTTGTCAGAGCGGGCTTGATTCAGGCCAAGACCAGAGAAACCGCGGATTCCGTATTGGCTCCCAAGGTATACGGCGCCATGATCCTGTTCGACCTCTTGAGGCAGGTCAAACCGGATTTCATGGTCCTGTTCTCCTCCATTAACTCGATTCTCACTCCTTATGCGGAGTGCGACTACAGTGCTGCCAATTCCTCTCTCGATGTTTACTCCAGCTTTGCCAACGCGCATGGAGGTTTTCATACCCTCACCATCAACTGGCCGGGCTGGAGAGAGGTCGGCCAGCTGGCTGACCTTGCGCCTCTGCCCGGGCTGGAGGGCTGGAAGCAGGCTGCCCTCGAAAAGGCAATCACGACAAAAGACGGGTTGGAGGTCTTCAAACGAGCTCTAAATTCGAATCTTACCCAGGTCATTGTCAGCCCGGAGAATCTGGAGTATCTGCTGAAAGAATCGGAAGCGGCATTCGATCCCACAAAGTACCTTTCGCAAGTGCACCCGGCAGAGAGGGCCTTTCAGCCGCCTGGAGGTCAGCACGATGGAGCAGGCCAGCCAACCGACACAGAGGCAGCGCTCGTCGCAATGTGGAGCAGTGTGTTCGGCCTGGAGCGAATTGGCATTCACGACAACTTCCTCGATCTGGGCGGGCATTCTCTTCTCGCCATGCAAATCGTCTCCAGAGTCCGGTTCCTGTATCAAATAGCCTTCACCGTAATGGACATCTTTGAGGCTCCCACCATTGCTCAATTGAGTTCGGTGATTCAGACAAGGATCCTCGCGGAAGCCGAAGGTCTCACCGATGAACACGCGCGTCAGCTGATTTCAAACCATAGGAAAATCAGAATCTCGTGTTCGACGTGAACCAGGCGTGCTGGCGGATCGAGTGGGGAATATTTCGTTTCGGCTCACAGGCTCACACAAAGAAACGGTGAATACTCAATTGAGTTCGGTGATTCAGACAAGGATCCTCGCGGAAGCCGAAGGTCTCGCCGATGAAAAGGCGCGTCAGCTGATCTCAAACCATAGGAAAATCAGAATCTCGTGTTCGACGTGAACCAGGCGTGGTGGCGGATCGAGTGGGGAATATTTCGTTTCGGCTCACGGGCTCACACAAAGAAACGGTGAATCAAAGACACGCAATTGTCGACAAATGGGCCCTGAGTAATTTCGGCACATGCGGTCGCTATGCCACAGACCTAGATCTCTTGTGGAAGACTGAAAAACCCCACAACAACCGCACAATAAGCTCATCACTTCGTCCCGAAAGACGCACGAATCACCGATATACGAGACCACTACAAAGAATCTGAGGCAAAGCTGAGGACCATGACCGCCGAAAAATTGAGGAAAGCGGCTGACAGATTAGAGAAAGCGGGATAGATCGCGGGCGGCGGTAAGGGAGCAGCAATAGGCGCGGGCGTCGGCGGGGACCAAGACTGGAAACATTGCAGTCACGACGCCGGGAGGAAGCGCTAGCAAGGGAACATTCACGGTGTCCTAAGCACTCAATCACTGCGAGTTCGCCCAAGCCGCCCGATGTCTGGGCGGCTCTCTTCTTGCATCACGCCGACGCTGGTTGGGCGGTAACTTCTGTAACCAGGCGTTTGCACAAGCTTGCGCTGTCTGTTCGCCCGTCGGACAAGGTCAATGAGTGAAATTGTCGGCCCCTAAGGCAGGGTGAACGATGCAGTCGCGTTGTCGCGAGACTCGTCCCCGTTTAGCTTCGACCTGAATTCTTTTCGCATTTTTCCTGCTCCCGTTCCCACAACGGCCGTCACTGGATTGTGTCTGCTTCAAGGCTTTGCCGATTCTTCCCGATCACGCGCACTTCTTTCCTACCGTCAAGGTTGTCATTGTCTCTTCCTCCAAAACGTGGCTCGATTCGCTTACTTCCTGTTTGCCGACCGCTCAGGAGTTGTCCAGCCGAGCGGAGCGGTGAGGGTCGTACTCTCGGGACTATAATTCTGCGCACGGATGACGCTAATCACTGGCACGAAACTCGGGCCGCATGAAATCGTCGCACCGCTAGGTGCTGGCGGTATGGGAGATGCCAGGCGGCTCCGCGACATCTTGAGTACGCTTATCCTATTGATCTAGGCGTTGGTTCTTACCAGCGACTGGATCGGGGAACGACTTCGCTTGAGTGTCGCATGAAGGTACCCGCCAAAGCCGACGATGAACGATTCCAGAGCGGTGCGCAGGATTACGCCGCTTACCTCGAGACATCCGAGGGCCGATTGCGCTCCGACTTGACCTTTGCCAACCTGGAAGATTTTCTTCCCTCGTCACAGGCAAGAAAGTCGCTGTGTGCGCTAGACGTCGGGTGCGGGACGGGAGACGCGGCGGTCCGCCTGGCGCGTTTTGGCATTCACGTTACGCTGCTGGATTCGTCTCTGGCGATGCTGGATTTGGCGAAACGCGCAGCACAGGAAGCAGGAGTTACCGAAAAGGTCGTACTGCAACACGGCGACGCTACGCAGTTGGCGACCTTGTTCGAGGCGGCATCGTTCGATGTAATCCTTTGCCACAACATTCTGGAATATGTCGACGAACCTACGGCTGTGTTGCGCGGCGCGGCTCGCGCATTGCGAGGTTCATCGGCGATGCTGTCCGTCCTCGTGCGCAACCAGGCAGGTGAAGTATTCAAGGCGGCGATCCAGGCAGGCGACTTGGCGGCGGCGGAAAATAATCTGACCGCTGAGTGGGGGCAAGAGTCTTTGTATGGAGGCAAGGTACGACTGTTTGCGTCTGATAGCTTGCCAGCCATGCTGAAAGCGACGTCGTTGGCCACGATTGCCGAGCGAGGTGTACGAGTCCTTGCTGATTGCTTGCCGCCACGGGTTTCTCGCAGCGAAGAATACGAACGGATTTTTGAACTGGAACGGAAGCTCGGCAGCCGGCCAGAGTTTGCTGCAGTCGCGCGCTACACACACTGCCTGGCACGTTGCGCAGGTTCGGTGGCGGAGGGCGGTGTGTGACCAACGTCCCTGTTCAACCTTCGTGTACCGCATCCAGCGCAAAGGCACCTGATGCCGCGATTTCGCTCGGGCTCGGCCTTACCAACGAGTGTAACCTTGCCTGCGCCTTCTGCTACCGGGATCCAACCCGCGCGGATCGTCTTTCCCTCGATCAGGTGAAGTCCATCATGGAACGACTGCCTGTGCGTTCGGTGAATCTGGGCACGGGCGAGAACGGTATGCATCCCGACTTCAAAGCCATACTGTCCTACCTGACGACGCTGCCCATCAAACTCACGATCACCTCCAACGGCCACAGCGTCGCGGTTCTGGAAGACGACGAGTTGCGCGCCTTTCATGACATCGAGTTTTCCCTCGATTACCCGACGCAGGCGGAACAGGATGCACAGCGCGGAGACGGCAATTGGGAGCTGATCCACCGGCAAGCGGAACGCTGCGTAAGGCTCGGCGTGCCTGTAACCATCATCGCCGTCATGATGAAGGCGAACCATTTGCGCCTGGCGGAAGTGGCGCGGGTAGCCAAACAGTTTCAGGCTCCATTGCGTGTGAACGTGTACCAGTCCGTGCGATCCGACATCTATGCGCTCTCCTACGAAGAGTACTGGGAGGGGTTCCGGCGGCTGTTTGCGGAGACTGATGTGATCGCTATTGGCGAGCCGCTGGTTCGAGCGATGGCTGGCCTTCCACCGCTTCGGGCAGGATGCGGCGTAAGCACCGTGCGAGTTACACCGCGAGCTACCACACAGCCATGCGTTTATTGGCCAGGGTCCGGGGAGCCGCTGTCGGAATTGCTCTCGATGGAGCTCGACATTCTACATTCGGCGCCCTTCGAGCAGGCCCGCACCCTTCCCGTCGCGTGTCAGCCTTGCGAGTTCCGCGACTCATGCCATGGCGGATGCGCCGGACGACGCCGCCTCCAGGGCGCGCTGTCACAGCCTGACTGCTACTGTCCGATCATTCGCGGGGGACGCCGCAGCCTGCCGGTCCGCATGGCTGCCGCCCGTGATCTGCCGAAACTGAGCAGTTCGTGCACTACCGTAGTGCTGGCCAGGTAGTCTGGTCCGTGCCGAACGATATCGATTGCACGAACTACTGCCCGTGGTTTATTGCGCGCACGACTCATTTCGCGTCCACCCACTTATCTGACCCCGTCAGCTTGACGGACACGTTGGACAAGAAGATGTGCAGGGGCTTGCCATCGGCGGTGCCGCGATGCTCGGTTGAAATGAGAAGCGGGCCAGCTTTCTTGTAGCCGGTCCAGGTTGCGTTGACGAGGCTTGGCTTTTTGTCCCCGCCGTGATGGAAGACAAGGTACTCGACGCGGTTGTCTTTGCCGACGTAAAGGTCCCAGGTGTCGCCAGGCGTGTAGCCGCCGAGTTCCGCTCCATACTTCACCGAGACCAGCGTCGCCGAACCGGCCCCCGCCGGCACTTTCTTCATAGCTTCATCGGTCACAGTGGCGCTCGTGTCCCAGTAAGCATGTAACGGGAACAGGATCCAATAATTATCGTTGGTGAAACCAGCATCAGTTTGCTTCTTCGTGTCGTCGTTGATCTCGGAGCGCATGTAAGTAACTTTGACCGGCTTACCGTCTTTATCTTTTCCTTCAAAAGTAACCTTGCCGGTCTTGGGTTCCCACTCCCAGGTACGGGAAGCTTTGAAGAGTCCGGTGATTTCCCCGTTCCAGGTGTAGCGGATCGCCTCAACTTGCCCGAATGAGTCAAGGCCATAGGTCTTGGCGATCTTTTCGAGAATTGGCGGGCGCGTCTGCGCCCAGGAGGTTGCAGCAAGGACCAGAACTCCGACAGCCAGAAAACGGATCATCGTTGTACGGCTCGAATTTGTCATGGAGGTCGCTCCTCGGTGAATTGAACGGATGTTGTTTAGGATGACGGGCACAGAGTTCTGGATACAAGAATCGTGTCTGGCGCCAGTACCTTCCACCTTCTTTGTTTAGCGTCGGGCCGCTGCCGGTCGTGTGAACCGACGCCTCGTGATAATTACACCTGCGGCTGCGACGGATCCGTATTCCAGCAGCAAAATCCAGCCAGGAACTAACCACGGACGACCCAGCGTGCGTAAATGCCAAACGCAATAAGTAGGGATGATGCTCACCGTCCAGATGAGGATCGGCAGCGTTGCAGCCGACCGCAGGAACGGCAGCAGCCAGAGAAGGTACCACGGATACACGACCGGTGCGCAAAGTAGCGAGGCTGCCATCGGCCAGGCAAATGCGTCCGCGGACAATGACGCGCACTTGATTCTCATCCAGATTGCCGTAAGAAAGCCCGCCAGCACCGCAAGCCCAACTACAAGCTGTGGAGGAGCCACTCGCTCGAGCGTTGCAAACACCGGATCATTAAAGCGGAAACTCTGCAGGTAAGTGCCGAGCGAGCCGAGCGGGATCCGGCCGTGGTTGAGAAATGGCACGTACAGGAGCCCGACCACCACTGCTGCCAGCAAGCCGTCGCGCACCCGAACCCGCTTCCAATAGAGCGGCAAGAGTACGACCGGCAGAAATTTCACGGCGATAGCCAGCCCAAGTGCGACCGCCGCAGTCACCCGCCATCGGCGCATTAGCGCAGCGAAAGACACCAACAGCAGCAACACGCCGACAATATCGATATGACCGCTGCCCGCCACTTCCGTCGCCAGCAGCGGGTGCCAGGCATAAGCCAGAACCCAGTGCGATCCTTGCCCATTACAACGCAAGACGTACAGCAAAACGGGAACAATTGCGAAATCGCAAACCACAAACGCTACTTTCAGCGCGAACATCGACTCATGAATCGCGGTTACAGATCGGAAGAAAAATTGAGCGCCCGCCGGATATGGGCTCGGCAGGTCCGGGTGGTTCAGGGTGCGGGTCTCGGGCGTATGCAACGCGCCGAGCGCAGGATCGCTGGGAACGACAATGTAAGGGTTATAGCCGAGTCGCTGCACGCGGCCATCCCAAACATATCGGTGAATGTCATCATCGAGCCCCGGCGGCTTCACCAGAAATAGAAGATGCCACAGACCGGCCAACACGAGCCCGATGACGATGACGCGCCTCGGGAAAGTTGGCGTAGAGAAAAACTCACGAACCGCGAGAAGGTACGCGATGCCAGCGACGGCCAGCGGAATGATGAAGGACGGCGCGCCCCGGCTGCTGAAATTGCGTGAGCAGATCGTCAGCGCCACAAGCAAGACGGCGCCAAGCGCGTACACCCTGCGGGATGGCGTGAGCTTCACAGCTCTCCCGTGCCTCTCAACAACGGCGCCAGGGTTGGCGCCCACTCTTTCAGCCAGGCCGCTGTTCGTAGAGCTCTGGCGGGAGCGAGCCGCAGTTCCGTGGCCAGCCGCATCAGGTCGTCCGCCACGTCAATGTCGTAGCAGGGATCTGTAAAGCCCACAGTAAGCTGCATGGCGCGAGCGCGCGCCAGCAGGGCGTCAAGCGCGCTCTCAGTGCCCATCCGGTCCCCATCGAAAAGTGCCGGATACGCAGCCTTGGCCCCTACGAGATAGTAGCCTCCATCGTGTGTCGGTCCAATCACCAGATCGTGCGCAGCGAGGGTCTCGAATGCTGCTTCCAAAACAGATGCCGGCAAATGCGGGGTGTCGCTGTTGAAAGCGATGACACGTTTTCGTCCAGCCGCCGCGAACTGCGCAAACACCGACGTGAGGCCCGCCGCAAGGCCCTCACCCTTTTGCGCCACCACGCGCACCCCGTCCCCTGCCAGGCAAGCGAGTTCTTCGACATCCGAACTCGGGCACATGACGGCAATTTCTACCGCGCCTAACGACCGCGCCAGCGCCAGGGTGTCGTCCAGAAGACAGCGATAAAAAGCGGTGACGGCCTGCAGGGGCAGGCTCGGAGTCAAGCGAGTCTTGACCATGCCCGGCCTCGGAGCTTTCGCCATGATGACCAGCGTGGGGTCACTGGCTGACGAACGCACTACCGGCTCGCTGGAAGATTGCATAGGTTGCAGGGGCAATAATATACGACAGGTCGCCCACTCAAGCCGGCCGCGTCATTCCCGCTCTTCGCCGCCGAAAATAAAAGCGCACGATCAAGCTGAGAATGAACCATGCCGCTCCAACTGTGCCCTTCAGCGTACCGCTAATCTTCGATTTTCCAATGCGCGGATAATAGCTGACCGGCACCTCAACGATACGAAATCCAGCCAGCGCGCCTTTCAGGATCATTTCAACCGCCCAGCCGTAGGTAGTTTCTTCCAACTGCAACTGGCGAAGAACATCTGCGCGCCCGGCACGGAACGGTCCGAGGTCACTGATGTTTACGCCGTACAGAAGCCTTATCAGGCCGGCCGCGAGACGGTTGCCAAACGCGGCGTGCCAGGGCATCGCTCCGGGGATGCGGTGTTTCCCAAGACGTGATCCCAGCGTGATATCCGCTGTGCCGTCGATGATCGGAGCCAGCAGGGCCGGCAGGTCAGACGGTCGATCACTGTAATCGCCGTCGAGGAACACTACAACGTCAGGGCTACTTGCGGCAGCGAGTCCGGTCAAACAGGCACGACCGTATCCGCGACGAGATTCGTGGAGAACGCGGGCTCCCATCTTCGCGGCGATCTCGGCCGTCCCGTCGGTTGAATTGCTATCTACAACCAAGACCTCAGTGACAATATCGGCCGGGAGATCTGCTAAGACGCGGCCAATCGCTTCCGCTTCGTTGTGCGTGGGAATAACGACGGATACTCGCATCTGAACCTAGGCTCAAATCAACCACCACGGGGATGACGGCCAGCGCTGTGCCAGCCACGCGTCAACGCCCCATGTCCGGCCGGCGCGGCCTACCGACAGCGCAAGCGATGCGACCACCGGAACGAGCAGTTCCCAGATCCACGCTGCACCCCACTCCGAAACCCAGAGACTGGTGAGATACAAGAACGCAACAAAGGCGACCGGGCGCGTCAGTAGGCCGATGACCAGCAGGACGCCGAGTGATATTTCCGTGACAGCCTGCATGGGAGCTGCCATCGCGGCATGGCTCGCCGCCAAACCCATCACTGCCTTCCATGCGGCGGGCGCGTGGCCCGACTTGAGGTAGTAATTAATCACGCCTGCGTAACCGGCTGTCGTGTAGGCGCCCTTCCCCAGATTTTCGAAGAAGACCGACACGAGCATCGCGCCAATGGTTAGCCGAACCAATGCCAGCCCATTTGCGGCAGTTGGGTTGGCCGCATTTTGTGCAGCGGTTGGGTTGGTCGTCATGGTGAACCTCGTCCAATGGATGCCGTGCCAGTTTGCGACGGGAAGAGAGGCACTGGACATCTTAAGCGGTTCTTCCTGTTCTTGCTAGTGGATGCGCAAAGGTCATGTAAGTTACAGCAAGACGCAAGGCGTGCTGCTTAGACATAGAAACCGGAGTCCTCGCACACAGTAGTAGCCTGCTTCTGGCAGCCAATCTGGCCTTGCGAACTCTCATTTGGCGTGAGCAGAGCGATTTTCGAATATGCTTCCCCATAGCCGCCTTCTTGCAGACTGAAGGTCAGGAATTGATAATGCAGAGAGAACTCCAATGAACCTTCCCTGCAAATTTCGCCACATGCTGTTTGTCTTCATCTTTGGGACCGCTGCACTTGCAGTGGCATCGTTGGCTTACGCTTATCAGGCGAGTTTCATCCCCGCCTCACGCCTTATCAACCCAGACGAGCTGGTCAGGATTCTTCAGTCCGCCAAGAGCGAGAAACCGCTAATGATTCAGGTGGGGTCCCATGTCCTCTACACGCAGGCGCACATTCCCGGCTCGGAATATATTGGTCCGGCCTCGAGTGAAAGCGGCGTGCTGTCGTTGCGCAAGCGCATGGAATCCCTGCCACGAAACAAGTTCATCGTTCTCTATTGCGGGTGCTGCCCGTGGAACCACTGCCCGAACGTCAAGCCCGCCGCCGACGCCTTGCGTGCCATGGGCTTCACCAACGTGAAGGTTCTTCATATTGCGGACAACTTCGGGTCGGATTGGGTCGAGAAGGGGTATTCGGTCGCTAAGGGAGACTAGGGAGCCGAATGCTTCTCGACTGGAGCTGGCATATTGAAGAAAGGGATTCTCTGGGGTTTGGCGTTGATCGTGCTCGTGGCGGGGCTCCGCTTCGTGATCCGTCGTCATGGCGCGGCTGCCGACTTGAGGGGCACAAGCGCTAGAAAACAGCTCCTGGCGCCTGACTTTTCGCTTCCTGACTTATCGGGACAAGACCTCCATCTCTCGTCCTATCGGGGCAAAGTCGTGCTTCTAGACTTCTGGGCCACCTGGTGTGATCCGTGCCGAGACGAAATCCCTCATTTCGTCGAGCTGCAAAACAACTACGGCAGCCAGGGCTTGCAGATCATCGGCGTTTCCATGGACGATGGACCGGAACCCGTGCGCGAGTTCTACCAGCGGTTCAAGATGAACTATCCGGTTGTGATCGGCAATGCAAAGACGGGTGAACTTTATGGTGGAGTTCTCGGATTGCCGATCGCATTCCTGATCGGACGGGATGGTGGGATCAGTGCAAAACATATAGGCGCGACTAACGTCTCAGTCTTTGAAAAAGAGATCGTGAATCTACTGCGAAGCGGAGCTGGTTCCAGTTCACCCGGCTCGTAGCCATCGACTGCTAGCGGATGTTCTTAGCGGCCAATACCCTCCGGGCCTACGACTCCAAAACATCTGTTTGTGGGCAGCAGAGCCGCGAATCTTCTGACCTCGTAGACCCAGATACTTGCAGCGACGACGCTCAAGGGGATTTTGGGCAGCTCTGGCGGCGCGTCGACCGGAGTCAACACGCGGTTCACTTGGGTTCGCTTGCGGAATGGAAAACTCTTGACTCGGACCGGCTTGCATCCGACATTCTTCCGCGGCCCGTCGTAAGGCTTCAGCGCGATCGTTCCCCTGTGTAGTCGAGGTGCGGAGGGAATTCAGGGCGGGTGTTGTCACGCCGCGACGAAGCTGCCTCCGCTCCGGGGATCGGAATCTTCTACAACTCCGCCAGCACGCGGTGTACAAGGTGCACCGAGATCGCCCCTTCGCCTACGGCTGAGGCCACACGCTTCACGTTGCCGGATCGGACATCGCCCACCGCAAATACACCGGGCAGGCTGGTTTCCAGCATCTGCGGGGCCCGCGCCAGCGGCCAAGCCGGAGACCCATTGCTCCCGGCGGACCCATCCAGATCGCGTCCCGTGAGGATGAAACCTTTGTCATCCAGGGCCACACAACCACGCAGCCAATCGGTTCGGGGCGATGCTCCCGCCATAATAAATACGTGACGGATCTCGTGGCTTGAGGTTTGACCCGTGGTCTTTTCGATCCAGCCCACGCGCTCTAATTGAGTGTCGCCGTCCAGACTCACGATTTCAGTGTTGAGGTGTACCTCGATCGCCGGATTTTCCGAGATCCGCCGAATCAAGTAACGGGACATCGTCTCCGCCAGTCCTCCCGATCGCACCAGCATGTAAACTCTGCGTGCTGTCTGCGACAAGTAGACCGCGGCCTGACCGGCGGAGTTCCCGCCGCCTACCACGATCACGTCTTCGTCCCCGCACAACTGCGCCTCAATATACGTCGCGCCGTAGTAAACGCCCTGCCCCTCAAACTTCTTGAGATTGGCAATGGCCGGCTTCTTGTACTGTGCACCGGTCGCAATGACGATGGCCCGCGCCGGCAGCATGTTGCCATCGTCCAGGACGAGCTTGTAGGGGCGGCGGTCACAGTTCAGTTTTACGACGCCGTGCGCCACCATCATCTTGGCGCCAAACTTCTGCGCTTGGGTGAGAGCGCGGGACGCCAGTTCCTGGCCGGAGACGCCGGTCGGGAATCCGAGATAGTTTTCGATCTTAGAACTCGAGCCTGCCTGTCCCCCCGGAGACTCAATTTCAACCACCAAAGCGTCCAGACCTTCCGAAGCGGCATACACGGCCGCCGCCAGGCCGGAAGGCCCGGCACCGACGATAATCAGATCACGCACCTGAGCGGTGTCGATGCTGGCGTTGAGGCCGAGGCCGTCAGCCAGCTTCTGCGTGGAAGGATTCCGCAATACCCTTCCACTATTACAAATGACAACTGGGACCTCCTCCAGTTTCACGGCAAAGCGGTCAAGCAGTTCCTGCGACATCTTGTCGGTATCCAGGTCCACATAGGTGTACGGGTGGCCGTTACGGCCGAGAAACTCCCGCAAGCGCAAGGTGTCGGCAGAATGGCGCGATCCCATCAGGATGACGTTGCCCAACTGGTTCCTGATGAGCGCAAGACGCCGCAGGATGAACGCCCGCATGATGATCTCGTTCAGCTCTGCGTCTCGCGCGATGAGCGATCGCAGGCCCTCCTGGCTGAGCTCAAGAACTTCACCCGCCTCGGTCACCCGTCCGAGCACCAGACATCGCTGCCCGGAGATCATGCTGAGCTCGCCTGTGAACGCACCGGCATGGTGTGTGGTGATGAGGCGCTCACCCTTCAGGTCCGGCTGCACGATCTCCATCCCGCCGGAAAGAAAGACAAAGAATGGCACCGCCGAATCGCCCGGACGAAACAGGATCTCGCCCGGCTCAACCTTGCGCAGCTTGCTCACATGGCGGATTCGATCGGTTTGCGTCGGCGTCAAATCCGGGAACATCTGTGTTCCGGCATCAAGCACGCTGGGTGTGGGCCAGATAGACATGTTTTCGATCCTATAAACGAACTGGAAGTACTAGATGATTGTCGGGGCGGTCTGGGTTCAGAAGCCCCAGAGTTAAAGATAAAAGTTTGGGGTAAACCTTGCGTCCGAAGGAGTCCAATTGCGATGTATGAGCATCGACATTCTGCATGAGGCAGCCGTGCGATGAAGCTGTGATCCGGTCGGGAACTGCTGCGGCGCCGTGCAGAACAGCATCGCGTCCCTGGATACTCGCGGCCACGATCCTTGGTTCCAGCATGGCCTTTATTGATGGCACGGTCGTCAACGTGGCTTTGCCGGCGCTCCAATCAAGCCTACACGCAACCGTCGTTGACATGCAGTGGGTGGTCGAATCCTATGGCTTGTTTCTTTCTGCGATGATTCTGATCGGCGGCGCACTGGGCGATTCTGTTGGCCGTCGCTTGATGTTCCTGTTAGGCGTTGGAGTGTTCGCCGGCGCCTCGCTGGCCTGCGGCTTCTCTTCGAGTATTTTGCAGTTAATCATCGCCCGTTGTATTCAGGGGGTCGGGGCCGCGGCTTTGGTTCCCGGCAGCCTCGCCATCATCAGCGCCTCTTTTGGTGAAGAGTCTCGCGGCCAGGCCATCGGCACATGGTCCGGCTTCACGGCGATCACCACCGCCCTCGGGCCGGTTCTTGGTGGCTGGTTGATCGAACACGCATCCTGGCACTGGGTCTTCTTCATCAATATTCCCATCGCAGCTGGAGTCTTTGCGCTTTCTTTGTGGCACGTTCCGGAGTCGCGCAACTCCAATACACAAATGGTGGATTGGCTGGGGGCTGCGATCGTAACCCTCGGGCTGGCTACCCTGGTCTATGGAATCCTGGAATCCACAACCGTGGGTTGGAGGGATCCTCGCGTAGCGGGAAGTTTGATCCTTGGCTTCAGCTTTCTCGTTCTCTTTGTGTTGGTTGAAAAATGCGTGGCCGCACCCATGGTTCCGCTGTCGCTGTTCAAATCGCGGGGCTTCACCGCTGCCAACCTGTTGACGCTGTTTCTTTACGCTGCGCTCGGTATCTTCTTTTTTCTATTTCCGCTGAACTTGATCCAGATCCAGGGTTATTCAGCCACAGCCACGGGGGCGGCGGCTCTGCCCTCAGTCTTGCTAATCTTTTTTCTTTCGCGCTGGTCGGGCGCATTAGTGGCACAGTACGGCGCGAAAATTCCTCTGATCATTGGTCCGCTGATCGTGTCTGCCGGGTTCCTGCTGTTTGCTCTGCCCTCAGTGGGATCTGGTTACTGGTCCATGTTCTTCCCTGGCTTCGTTGTTCTGGGCGTCGGTATGGCCGTGAGCGTTGCGCCCTTGACAACGGTGGTCATGAACTCAGTTGAACGCGATCGCGCCGGCGCGGCTTCAGGCATCAATAACGCGGTGGCGCGCTTAGCGGGCGTGCTGGCAGTGGCCATCCTGGGGATTGTGATGGTGGAAGCATTCGGTTACAAGCTGCGACAATCGCTTGCAAGCCTCCATATCGCGCCTGCCATTCTCCACGATATTCAGGCGAACCTGGTCAAGCTCGGCGGCCTCGATGTGCCTTCCACTCTGGATGCGAAGACTGGAGCGACGATTCGAGCCGTTATTGTCCAAGCGTTCGTCTTTGGCTTTCGCCTGGTCATGCTGCTCTGTGCCGGGCTTGCGTTAGCGAGTGCTGCGGTTGCGGCGCAAATGATTCCATCGATAGGCACTCCACTAATTACAAGCTTCAGCCAAACTACGCGTTCGGTGGTCAGGGCTGAAATGAACGAACGGAACTGAGCAACTCGCTTGCGCCATTCCACAGAATCTGAATCACGATGCACACCAACGGCGTGCCGACGACATTGTTTACCACGGGCGAGGCACGTTGGCTGGGAGTGCGGATCGCAGAGCAAGCGGAGCAACCGCGGGTGTTGCTGGTGAGTGTGCCCTATGTGCGTACCGCTTCGGCATCTTGAGCGTCTCGTGCCCGAGCAGTTGTCCCACGCTGCAGAGATCTTCCGCCCACCTCTGAAACTGGCAGTCACTGCTCATGGCCCACTCGTGCTACACGACCCACCGCCCGTGCTATGGCCATCGCTCCCTTGGGCCATTGTGCTCAAGCGCAAACGGCATCATCTTAGTAGCGTACAAAGCAATCATGTTCCAGTCGACGCCAACCCGAGAGCCGGTAACCCTGGTAGAGCAAGCTCGGCAGTACAAGCACCGTCGCCGGCTGCTGGTTGCCATGGTTGTCCTGCTCGCCGCCCTGGCTATCTTCCTGGTTCGGGACCGCGAAATCTGGTTTGGTTCGGACGAGACCCCAGAGGCACAGGATAGCTGGACCGGGCCGACTCAAGCGTCTCCAAGTGCCTCCGAACAAGTAAGTCCCGTTGCCGCCACAACGAATGACCAAGTTGCCGCCAAGACCGCGCCGGGCAAGGCTGCGACTACCCGTGCAACGCTTCCGCCAGTGGAAGTGGAAGTGATCGCTGGCGCCACTCACCACACCGTCCACAGTTCAAATTCTGAAACTTTGGCAAAGACCGCGTCCGGTCCGCTCACCGCGGCTGCGCAGCGTGTCCGGATGTCTGCAGAAGACACCCAGGCACTCGAGCAGCCGGCGGTGGCGTCATATCCGTTGCTGGGACGGCAGATGAAAGTGCAAGGCTCGGTGCTGATGCAGGCGCTGATCGGCGCTGACGGCGTCATCGAGGAACTCCACGTGATCAGCGGTCCCGCAATTCTGGCAGTTGCGGCCCGTCAAGCCGTGCAGAACTGGCGCTTCAAGCCCTACCTGCAAAACGGACAACCGGTTGAGACCCAGGCCAGGGTCACCGTCAACTTCACCATCAAAGTGACGGACGATGTTGCCCGGAACCACCTGAGCTCTACGTCGAGCAACGGCTTCTAAGATTCCCGCCTAAGTTTCAGATTCCTTCTCTCATTGCGCTGTGCGACCGCGCCTCCCGCAGGTCTGCATGATTGCATAGAGCGCAGTATGACAGCGCGATCAGTAAGGCCTGCATGGCTATCACAGACAGGCCCACTGGCTGTGTGCTAAAGGGTATCCGTAGAAACAGTCTGCACATGCACTGGTAGCGGCGAATGCGATTGTCGCTTCGGATAAAGGAGAAAGCAAAGCGCTAGAAGGGCACAGCCATTGTTAAGTTGTCATTGTCAGGAGGTTCCCATGTCAAGGATCGAAAAGACGGTAAGCGAGGAGCAATACGAGAAGGAAATCTCGCGGCAAAAGACGGGTTTCGACGTAGTTACCACCATTTGGAAGTCAGCACGGACCAAGGTAGCTGTTGCGAGGGCGAGTGGCTCGGCCACGTCCCAAAGGCACTCTGTCGGCGAGACCAGGCCGAAGAAAGCTGCCTAACAGGCTGCGGAAAAATTCCAGTCTTAACCACGATTGGCATCGCCAAGCCCGCGGCCCGACCGCGATGTGCCCAAGTGCTATACTGCCCACCCGGAAAAAATAACGCCCAACATGACCTACGCAAGAATGAACTACTCCTTTCGTTCGCTCCCTTTCATCACCTTACTTCTATGCATTCTGGCTCCAGCGCAGGAGATCACGCCTGGCCTTCTCGAAGCGATGCACTGGCGTTTGATTGGGCCATTTCGCGGCGGCCGGGTCACCTCGGTCTGCGGCGTGCCCAGCCAGCCGAATGTGTTTTACATGGGAACTCCGGGCGGAGGCGTATGGAAGACCGACGACGCCGGCCGGGTGTGGAAGCCAATCTTCGATCACGAGCATGTTTCCTCCATCGGTGCCGTTGCGGTTTCACCATCCAGTCCCAATGTTGTTTACGTCGGGACAGGGGAACAGACGCAGGGCGATGGCTTGTACAAATCAACCGATGCCGGCGCCACCTGGACGAACATCGGGCTTCGCGAGACTCACATCATTTCGGCGATCGTGATTGATCCGCGCAACCCGGATATCGTTCTGGTGGGCGCGCAGGGGGACCGCAGTTCTGGCATGGAGCGCGGTGTTTACAAGACCACCGATGGTGGGAAGAGTTGGCAGAAAGTGTTATTCAAGGACGCTGAAACTGGCGCCGCCGATCTGCAATCCGACGCCGATAATCCTTCCGTTGTTTACGCCGCGCTTTATAGCCGGCCTGTCGATCCATTCAATCCGGAGGAAGAGAACAGGGGCCAGGACGCCGCGATCTACAAATCCACCGACGAAGGCTCGACCTGGATCGCGGTCGAGGGCAAAGGGCTTCCGAGTGAGCACATGGGGCGACTGGGCTTGGCGGTTGCTCCGGGCACGAAGGGCATGCGCGTGTACGCCATGGCAAGACAGGGTCTGTTCCGATCCGATGACGGTGGCGCCAACTGGCAACGCAGTACGACGGATCCGCGCATCACCGGCGGCGGATACATCAGCGGAGTCTCGGTCGATCCGAAGAATGCCGACGTGGTTTACGCACAGCAGACGTCGCTCTATCGCTCAACTGACGGCGGCCATACTTTTGAAGCCTGGGTCGGGGCGCCGAGTGGCGATGATTTTCACGTGCTGTGGATCAATCCGCTCAATCCGCAGTACATCATTTTGGGAGTTGACCAGGGCGCGATCGTCAGCGTGAACGGGGGCGTCACTTGGAGTTCCTGGTACAACCAGCCCACCGGCCAGTTTTATCACGTGAGCACCGACCAGCAGTTCCCCTACAACGTCTACGGGGCGCAACAGGACAGCGGCACGGCGGGTGTCCCCAGCCGCAGCGACTACGGGGAGATTACTTATCGCGATTGGGCGCCGATCGGAGGATTCGAATTCGCGTACATCGAGGCCGATCCCGCGAATCCGAATTACGTTTACACCGGCGGCTGGTATGGCACCGTTCTGCGCTACGACCGCACGACCGGGCAAATTACCCATCTTTTCGTGCGTACGCCCAAGTACCGCACGGCGAACATGGCGCCGATTGCGTTCTCTCCTCAAGATCCGCACACGATGTACATCGCGGCTCAAATGCTCTTGAAGACAAAAGATGGCGGCGTTACCTGGAAAGAGGCGAGCCCCGACCTGACAATTCCGCCTCAGAAAATACCGGGCGGCAAGGAAGAAAAGCCAAATCCTCGCACCGCGGTGATCACCGCCATTGCACTCTCAACGGCAAAGGCGGGTGTGATGTGGGCAGGGACGGGCACAGGAATGATTCATGTCACCAAGGACGGCAAGTCGTGGAGTAATGTGAGCATTCCCAACTTGCCCCCGCGCAGTGGTGTGGCGTTGATGGAGGCCTCGCACCATGATCCCGCCACTGCGTACGCGGTCATCCGGACGTTCGGAGAGCAACACCCGATGATCTACCGCACCCGTGATTATGGGCAGAATTGGCAGCTCATCACGACCGGCATTCCGCCCAACGAAACTGGCCGCGTTGTGCGCGAGGACCCGGTCCGCGATGGTTTGCTCTTCGCCGGAACCGACAAGGCAATCTACGTTTCATTCGACAACGGTGATCACTGGCAAAGCCTGCAATTGAATCTTCCGGCAACTCCCGTGAGCGATCTTGATGTGCATGGCGACGATCTGGTCGCTTCCACCTTCGGCCGTTCGCTGTGGATTCTTGACGACATCACTCCGCTGCGCCAGTTCGATGCGAAGTTGCTGCAAACGGAGGTTACGCTGCTTCGCCCCGAAACTACTGTGCGCACCCGCTGGGACATGTATCAGGACACGCCCTTGCCCCCCGAAACTCCCGCAGGGAAAAATCCGCCAGACGGCGCAATCATTGATTATTTTTTGAAGTCAGGCTCGGTGAGAGACATCAAGTTGTCCATCTATGACTCGCAGAACAATCTGGTGCGCGAGTTCTCAACCACTCCTCCCTCGTTCGACACCGCCCCGGCCAACGTTCCCAACTACTGGTTCGCGCCGCCGACCGTGCTTTCGAGCAACACGGGCCTGAACCGTTTTGTGTGGGACCTTCGCTATCCCAGCCCAAAGACCCTACGCTACGGCTACTTCAACGAGAAGCTTGACTACATCGAATACACGCTGGCGGACCATGCCATTCCCGGCGAGTTTCCTCACGAGCAGCCTGAGGGACCCTACGTTGTGCCGGGAGAATATTCGCTGGTTCTGACCGTGAATGGGCAGGCTTATCGCCAGTCGTTGACGGTGACGCTGGATCCTCGTGTTCATGCCTCGCAAGCCGACCTGGTGCAGCAACTGCAAACCGAGGAAAGCATCTCGGCACAGATGGCGGCGAGTTACGACAGCGACGGTCAGGTGAATGCGCTGCTAACTGGGATTGACGACCGGAAGAAGAAAGTTGGCACAGACGCTGCCAAGAAAGATGCAGCGGATGCTCTGAAAGCGTTGAACGAACAGGCGACCGAGGTCGAGTCGGGCAAGCCGACGGATTTTGGCATTGGCCCATTGAACCGGGAACTGGCGCGCCTTGCGACCATGGTCGAAAGCAGCGATGCGCGGCCGGCCACGTCACTGCAGGAAGGTGTGGAGATGGCTTGTCAGAATTTGAGTAAGCGGCTGACGCAATGGCGGGAAGCAAACGAAAAGAACATCGGGCCGGTCAACGACATTCTCCGCAAGTACGGGCTGGATCCGTTGCCGGTTGCGAGCGATATTCCCGTCGCGCCCGACTGTGCGATGCAGAAGAATCGCAAGCACGTGGAAGTTCACTGATTCCTGCGTGGATCTTTGAATCACTCGTCGCCGCGGACTTTCCACCAGTCCATTTGCTCGAACTCCGCCATCTTCTCGGCGCCGTGTTGTGTGTACCAATCCCGCCAGGCGGACGGATCCGCCGGCAAACTTTCGTCGGTGATCTCCCGCAGCGCCATAAAACTCCAATTGCGTGTCAGCGGAGTGGTCTGCGAATCCTCTACCAGCTCAATGAACTTCGGGACCATTCGCATGCGCTGTTTGCGCATGAAGTTGCCGCAGTCGGAGATGTTGCAGCCGGCCCGGTTGCGCACTGCATCGGAAGGATCGTGCGTGAAAGATTCGAAGAGTTGGTCCAGAGCTTCGTCGGTCCCTAGGTAGCGCATTCCTTCCACCGCCCATTGACGCACGTTGGCATCGGGATCGTTGCGGGCGTATTCAATCAGGACCGGATAAATGCGATCGTAGGCGACTCCGCGGCCAGCCATCATTCCCATGAAGTAGACGGCGGCTTGGCGATAACCGGGATCGGATTCGGCCTTGGCCACGAGCAGGTCGGCAGAGTTGTCGGTCTTTTGCCAGCCATCCATGGCGAGGTTCAGATCGGCGTTGGCATAGCGCACACGCAGATCCTTCGAAAAGCGCGAACGCCATTCCAGTTGCTTCATGTGCTCGGTGAGCTTGATGTCACCCAGCCAAATGCCGATATTCTGCTCGAACAAATCCAGTGCCTTGGGGTCGTGCCGGATGGCCCGCTCCATCAGTTCCTCCGCCTGCGCTTGCTCAGACATCCCTTGCAGGCGTTGCACGTCTGCGTCTGTGATCGACGAATAGGTGATTTGCTGGACAGGAGACTTCGCAATTCTTCCTGACTTAGTGCTTCGTGGGCGTTGCGCCACATTCTTAAGTGAGAAAAATCGACTACCGATGAAAGCGGTCCAGCCGACAAAAAACAGAATTCCCAAGCCGATTGCTGCGACCACGCGGGCCCGTGAAGTTTGCGCAGCCCGCACCTGACCGCGCTGCGGCGGTCGCCCATAGCTGCCGAGGCCCATGTCCACGGCCACATGAGTATCAAGTTTCAAGCCGGCCAGCTTCTCGAGTTGCGCGGCCACCCAGCGCGCCTCCTGACGATCGTCGATGGAATCGGCCAGGGTTATTTTCTTGCCGCTCTTGGTTTGCAGGCGAAGCAAATAGGATGTTTGCGTGCCTTGCTGCGCGCTCGTCACTGGCAGGATCTGGGCAATGTCAGAGTAGGGAATTTCGCTGGTTGTGCCGATTCCAAGGAACGCGCGGCGGAGAACCACCTTGCCATTGCCTGCTTCGATTGAGAATGATTCCACCAGTGCCTTGATGAGCATGTACACCAGGAACAGATCGGCCAGGCCGAACACCGCAGCAAAGAACACCGGAGCCTGCGAATGTGCCAGCAAATAAACGATGCCTGTCCAGATCGCGGTGAACAGCACCGCGATCAGAACCCGGACCGGATTCCGCAGAGGCCGGAAATAGAATTCGGTGCCGCCGTTTGCGCCTGCGCCAACCACGACTTTCGGCCAGTCGGGAGCGGCCACGTCTTCGGCATCGCTTTGGAATGCAGGCGGAGCAGTCGCAGACCCGGATTCGCTGAAACCTGCGGCCGGTTGCGGCGTCAGACGAAATACCGGGACTTCAAAGTCATCTGAATAGTTCACGCCGGGGACGTCGGCTTGGGCGTGCAAGATCCAGAGGACCTGGTCGGTGGGCTGGTCGCGGTTGGTCTCGTACGCATCGCTGGGTATGGTGAACTCGACAGGAATGGCGGAATCGCCCATCGGACCGAGGGTTAGAGACTGCTGTGCCACATTCTTGTCCTGTTGCCAAAGAACAACTTGCTGTGTGGAGCGATTGTCTCCCCCGCCAGTTACGATCTGCCGCACGCAGGAAAGACGCAGGTCAATACCGTGTCTGGTGGTGGTGTTGAAGCGCAGGTGAATTGTGCCGCGCAGCGTCTTGCCAGGAGAGAAGGGAAGTGAAGCGAATTCAAAATAGGTCTTGCCAAAACGTTCGCGGCGAGCCGCAGCGCGGACCGCGAAGAAAGTCAGAACCACACCGACGGCAACGAACAAAAGAGGCATCAGATACTTGGGATCGGAAGTGTGCAGAAATTGCGGAAGCGCCGCGGCCGCGGCGGTAATTGAGATTAGGTTCCACAGGCCAGCGAACAGCGCGAGGCCAATGGCTTTCTTGCTGTTATTGCCGTAAGCCCGGCTGGCCGCCCAATCTTTACGCCAAAGCCAGGGCGAGTCGGGACTCTGCTGCTCCGCCCCAATCTGCTCGTTGATCTTGCGATTCATCTGCACGGCCATAACGATCAGCCCGCCGCCCATGACTGCGAAGATTGAGCAAAAAACCAGAGTGGCGGGGAGGTTGCCCTGGAGTGGGCCCCGCGACGCTAATATAAATGCGCCTGCACCGAAGCCGAGAAACGCAAGGCCGAAGAGGGCGATTACGGCCACGCCGGCTTTCGATGAATTGGTCACAGCCGAATTATAGGGTTGGCGTCCACGTCATCTGCGCAGGGAACTGGCCGCTGAGGTTACGCTGGTAAGTGGTACCCTGAACCAGCAAAAGCGTATGCGAAGCCTATTTAGGAGCACGTCGTTGCTGGCCGCCCTGTGGCTGTTGTCAATTCCGGCTGCCTGGGCCAAGCCGCCCCAGCCCCTGCGCATTTACTTTATAGACGTTGAGGGTGGGCAATCCACACTGGTGTTGGGTCCGTCGAAGCAATCGATGCTGATCGACGCAGGCTTTGCCGGTGAGAGAGACGCTGATCGGATCGCGGCAGCGATGAAAGCCGCCGGAATCAAGCAACTCGATTATCTGGTCATCACGCATTATCACGGCGACCACGCCGGCGGGGTTCCGGATCTTGCCAGCCGCGTCAAGATCGACGCATTCGTCGATCACGGCCCCAACACCGAGGATTCCTCTTCAACCAAAGATATCTACACTGCCTATGAGAAAGTCACGGCACACGCCAAGCGCGTGTCGATCAAACCCGGTGAAGGCCTTCCGTTCAAAGAGATCCGCGTGGAATTCCTCGCCGCGGCCGGGGAGCACATCAGCGACCCGTTACCGGGTGCAGGCGAGGCCAATCCGTATTGTGCTGGCGAGCCAACGGCGACGACCGACACCAGTGAGAATTCGCAGTCGCTTGGCTTGCTTATCAGTTATGGCAAGTTCAGCTTCCTGGATATGGGCGATTTGACGAAGAAAAAAGAGATAGATCTGGTTTGTCCCAACAACTGGATTGGGACCGTCGATCTTTACCTGACGACCCATCACGGAGCGGATCCCGACAATCCCAAAGCACTGGTGTGGGCGCTGCATCCACTGGTCGCGGTCATGAACAATGGACCGCATAAAGGCGGCAGTGCGGCGGCGTGGGAGATCGTCCATGATTCCCCAGGGTTGGCGGATTTGTGGCAGCTGCACTATTCCGTGGACGCTGGCAAGGAGCACAACTCGGTGGAGACGGTCATTGCCAATGTTGACGAGAAGTCGGACGGAAATCTCATCAAGGTGACAGCGCAACCCGATGGCAGTTTCGACGTGGAAAACTCCAGAAACGGTTACTTAAAGAGCTATCATAGGAACGAGTAGAGCGCGATCGCCCAGGCCTGCCCGAACAGGTGGTTCCGATCTGTACAGCTGGGCCGGGGTGAAGCACACTAGGCTGTTTTCTCAGGATTGTTTACAATAAGGTCTTTCGTTCACCTGGCTCCCGGTTCGAGGCTTCTAAGTCTCGGAATATAAAGCAACTTGAGACCCTCAGAGGACAATTCAACGAACCCTGACCGTCACGCCCGCGTGTATTGGCGGGTCGAGGGCAGCCTTCTCGAGCTGACCACGGTCCGGCCTATCGCATTCTTTACCTGGAACTCACAAACCTTTAACGAACGCTGGATACGGCGGGGCCTGGTCCTCCTGATGGCCTTGCTACGCCCTATTTTGTATGCCGTGAACCGGACCTTCGCTACCCGCGTGGTCTACAGCGTGTTGCGCGGCATCAGCCGGGACCGGTTGGATCTGCTGGGGGAAGAATATTTCCAATACAAACTCAAACCCCTGCTCAAGCCAGAGGGTGTGCAGCAGCTCAAAGCGCTGATCGGTTCCCGCGGCGATGTGGTGCTGGTCAGCCAGGGCCTGGATCACGTGATGCGTCCGTTGGCGCAATATTTGAGCGTGAAATGGGTGGTGGCGAATCGCCTCGAGTTTCGTGATGGCATCTCAACCGGGCGGTTGCTTGATCCGGTAATTCGCCCGCGCGGTGCCTTTGCCCGGATCACCGGGGCGGGGCCTGACGGCAAACGCAGCCTGGAGCAATTAATTCGCGATCTCGGCTTGCCCAACGCTGGCGTGCTGGAATCAGCGGTTGGGCCTGCGATACGGCCGGCCCCAGTCCTGGAGCGCCCCATTGTTTATTTTGATGACGCGCGCCAGACCGGACCGCTGTCGGTCCGAAAATCGCTGGCGGGCAAACGCATCATGCTGATCGGCGTGACCGGGTTCATCGGCAAAGTGTGGCTGGTGAACACGTTGATGGATCTGCCGGAGGTGGGACGTATCTACCTGTTGGTTCGGCGGCAGAAGTCGAACCCGGCGCAGCGCCGATTCGAGAAGTTGGTGGAGGAGTCGCCGGTCTTCGATCCTTTATGGGCCCGCTACGGGGCTGGTCTGGCGCGGTTCCTGGCTGACCACGTCGAGGTCGTCGAGGGTGACGTCTCGCAACCCAATCTGGGTCTGGCTCCCGATGCGATCAGTTTGCTGCGCAAGAACCTAGATCTCATCATCAACAGTTCGGGGCTGACGGATTTCAATCCTGACCTCCGGGATGGCCTGGCGACCAACGTGGATGCTGCGGTCAGCGTCGTGGATTTCGTCCGCAGGTCCGACCACGCGGGTCTACTGCATCTTTCTACCTGCTACGTTGCTGGCGCTAGAGATGGACGTGTGGGCGAAAAACTGCGCCCGAACTATACGCCTGCCGGGGTAGCGGACTTCGACGCGGAGCGGGAGTGGCGATCGCTTCATGAATTCATCCGTGAGGCTGAGGCCAAGGCCGAGAGCGCGGCGGTTACTGAAGAACTGCGGCGACAGGCGCTTTACAAGGAACACGCGGCCAAGGACCTGCACGGGCCGCCTCTGGAAAATCAGATTCGCAAGAACCGGGTGCGCTGGCTACGCAGTTATCTCACCGAGGCAGGAACGCGGCGCGCGCTGGAGTTGGGCTGGCCCAACACTTATACGTTTACCAAAGGCTTGGCCGAGACGTTGATCGCGAGATATGGCGGCGGCTTGCCCATCGCCATTGTGCGCCCGTCGATTGTAGAGACTTCGGTCGAGAAGCCTTTTGTGGGATGGAATGAAGGCATCAACACTTCTGCCGCGCTTTCCTATCTGCTGGGAACTTATTTTCGGCAGTTGCCCTCCTCAGAGCGCAAGCGCCTGGACTTGATCCCGGTGGATACGGTATGCCGTGGCATGACGTTGATCGCGGCCGCGATCGTCGAGCAGTGCAACGATGCAGTGTATCAACTGGCGTCGTCGGTGACCAATCCCTGCGACATGCGGCGCTCGATCGAGCTGACTTCGCTGGCGCATCGCAAACATTACCGCGCACAGGAGGGCCTGGAAGCCTGGCTGCGCCTGCGCTTTGATGCGATTCCAGTGTCCAAGGAACGCTACCAACGGATGTCGGCGCCCAAGCAACGGGCCATCATCAAACGAATTCAGCGGGTCATGTCCGCGCTTCCCCTGCGGAAAAAGCCTTTGGCACGTGCAGAGCGCAGCCTGGAGAAAGTTGAAAAACTGATCGAATTGTTCGAGCCATTCATCCTTCTGAACGAACATGACTTCGTCGCGGAAAACGTGGAGAAGCTGGCCTATGCTCTGGTGCCTGAGGAGCGGCCGATCTTCGGATACAGCACCCATTCGATTGACTGGTGGGATTTCTGGATCAACATTCACGTCCCGGCGCTTCGCCGGTGGACGTACCCACTGATCGAAGGACGTCCGCTCGAAGCCCGGCCCGCGCGCAGCCTGCAACCGCCGGCCGAAAGCCGCGGCGAGACCCTTAAGACGGGAACAAACGGGGCAACGTGGCAATATTCCTGACTGGTTCCACCGGCTACATCGGCGCGCACGTCGCTGCCAACCTGCTGGACGAGCATTCGGCCTCTCTCAATGTCCTGGTTCGGGCGCGAGACCAGCGCGAGGCGGAACTGCGGCTGTGGCATGCCTTGCAACTGCACCTCGATTTCCCCCACTTCTACGAGTACCTGCAAACCCGGGTGCGAATCTTCCGCGGAGATCTCACCGCGACCCAGTTTGGGCTCGGACGCGATGATTACGACCGGCTCATTCATACAACGGATTCAGTCGTCCATTGCGCTGCTTCGCTGAATCGCAAGTCGGAAAAGAGCTGCCTGAATGTGAATCTGCGTGGGACGCTGGAGGTCCTGCAGCTTGCCATGCGCGCGCACCACTATCACGGGATGCGACGCTTCAGTCATGTGAGCACCGTGGCCGTTGCGGGAAAGCGGCAGAACGAAGTTGTGACCGAGGACAATTCGATCGACTGGGAGCGCTCGGATTACGATCCCTACGCGCGCACCAAGAAATTCTGCGAGCACATGATCCGGCAGCTTCTGCCGGAAGTGCCGATCACCATTTTCCGGCCGAGCATCGTGCTGGGCGACAGCCGCCGTGGAGAAACCACCCAGTTCGACATGGTCAAGGCATTCGTATTTCTTGCAGGTCTGCCGGTGCTGCCGTTCCGCCCAGACGACCAGGTCGACATTGTTAATGTAGACTTCGTGGCCCATGCGATTGCGACGCTCCATCAAAAAGACCAGACCCAGCACGATACCTATCATCTTGCTTCCGGCAAAGAGTCGCAGACATTTCGCGAGCTCACCGTCGCGTTGGCGGCTGCACAGCAGAAGCGCCCACCGCTTTTTGTGCCCTTGCTGGAGAAGCCTTTTTCCGGAACTGTAAATACCCTGTCGAACCGCAAAGGCTCGCTTGCTTACGGCGCTTCGCTCATGAAAGTCTTCATGCCATACCTCGTCTGGAACACGGTGTTCGACAACACTCGCGTGACCAGCGAGCTCGGAGGCAAGCCGGTACCGTTCTCAAAGTACAGCTATCCCTTGCTGAAGTTCAGCCGCGAAGGCCACTTTACCTATCGCTACCAGGACTGGCCCGCGAAGGTGGGAGGGTCTGCCGCATGATGGATCTTATGCTTGAAGCGTGGGTGAGCGCCTCGATTGAAAAATCGAAGGCGGCTTGGATGCTGGGCCGAGGCAAGCCCTGGCAACCGGGAGAGAAACTCAGGCTGTTGTTTGCCGGCTATAACGGCACGCGCAACATGGGGTCCGACGCCCGGGTGGAGGAGATGCTGCGCCAGTTGCGCCACATTCTCGGCGCTGAGAACGTCGAATTCAGCGTCATGTCGCAGAACTTCAAGTTCTCCGAGGAGTATTTCGCGGGCACGCGCCAGGTGCATTTGCCGGACATCTTTCCACCTTTCCTGGCTGACGAAGTTCCCAGGCATCACGGCGTAGTGGCCTGCGAAGGTTCGATGTTTAAAAGCAAGTTCGCCAACGCCCTGACCACGATGATGATCGGGTCGCTGGGCATCGCGGCGGCCGAGAACAAGCTCTCGATCGGCTACGGCGCCGAGGCTGGACACATGGACCCGCTGATCCGGAAAATGTGCGGGCGCTTCTGCAGGAATTCGCTGATCATCACGCGCAACGAAGAATCACGGACCATCCTTCGCGAACTGGGAGTGCCGACCGAACTCGGTACGGACACGGCCTGGACCTTCGAGCCGCATCCCGCGGAATACGGCCAGAAAACTCTGCGGCACCTGGGATGGGACGGAAGCACGCCGGTGCTCGCGGTGTGCCCCATCAATCCATTCGAGTGGCCGGTGAAGGCGTCGGTAGCAAAGTTAGCGCTGCACAGCTTGACCGGAGCCTACAAAGACAGCCACTACCGCGGGCCGTACTTTCACAACGCCGGCCCTGACGCAGATCGCGCCTATCAGCATTATCTGACCTCGATCGCGAACGCTGTGGATGCATTCCGCAAGCGCCGAAAAGTCTTCGTCATCCTGGTAGCCACGGAGCGATTGGATGCCCGGCCCGCCAATCGCATTGCCGAGAAACTCGGCGGCGCACCCGTGGTGACCTCCGAGGAGTACAACATCTACGAACTGGTTAGCGTGCTGCGTGCCTGTCGCATGATGGCTTCGTCGCGCTATCACGGAATTGTGACCTCGATGCCAGCGTTGGTGGCGTCGGCGGGCATCACCATGGATGAGCGCATTCGCAACCTGATGCGCGAGCGTGGCCACGACGATCTGCTCATGAACGTGGACGACGCCGATCTCGAGCCGAAGCTGCTGGCTGCTCTGGAAACACTGGCCACGGATGGAGAACGCATCGCGGATGCCATCGCACGGACCGTCGTGCGCAATCTGAAAATGATGGCGCGCATGGGCCGGTATTTCGAGGAGGAAGTGCAGCGGCGCTATCCCGACTTTCCTACGCGCCGGGGAGAATGGCACTGGCAGGACTACCTGCCGCCAATGAGCACAGGACTAAAGAGCCTGGTCGAGGCATATGGGCAATGAGCTTTCTGGAAGATATCTTCGCGCGGCTTAAGTCGGCAGGCGAAACCGTCTTGCTCCAGGAACTGCGCAGTCAACAGATCGTCAAAGCGACCGGACGTGAACTTACTGCGCTGGTGGCGCGGGGGAGATCTTTTCTTGCGGGCAAGCGCGTGAAGAAGGGCGATCGCGTTGCACTGCTGGCCCACAACTCCATCGAATGGGTGGCGCTGGATTTGGCAATTATGGCAGAAGGGCTGATCGTGGTCCCACTCTACGCCCGCCAGGCCCCGGCTGAACTTGTCGCCATGATGAAGGATTGCTCACCGTCGCTGATCTGCTGCGGAGATGCCGCGCTTCGTGACGGAATTGTACAGAACTGGTCGGAAGCGCCGCCGCTGATCCAGTTCGACCAGATCTTTGCGACGGTTGGGAATGATTCCAGGGCAACTCACTTGAGCGATTCCGATGCGGTCACGATCATTTACACCTCCGGGACTTCAGGCGAAGCTAAAGGCGTCGTGCTCAATGCCGGAAACATCGGCCACATGCTGGGATGCACCTCGGACCGACTGGACGTCCTGATGGAGAAGCGTTCCGGGCAGGACACTGTCTTTCATTATTTGCCGTTTTGTTTCGCCGGTTCCTGGATCATGCTTCTTACCTGCCTGCTGCGCGGATCGCAGCTGACCCTTAACACGGATTTGACCAGGCTCGCGGGCGATATGCGTGCCGCCGCCCCAGACTATTTCTTGAACGTCCCAGCCTTACTCGAGCGCGTGCGCAAGGCAGTAGATGAGCAGCTCTGGAAGACCGGTGGCGTGGCCCTCAACCTTTATAGCAAAGCGAAAGGCGCGTGGGCTCGCAAGCAGAAGGGCAAGGCAACTTTCGCGGATTCGATGTGGCTGGGTTGGGCAAATGCAGTGGTGTTTCCAACCATCCGCAAAAAGATGATTGGCTCGAATTTGAAAGCGCTGATCTGCGGATCGGCTCCGCTCGGCGTTGAAACCCAGGACTATTTCATGATGCTGGGCATTCCGGTGTTGCAAGTTTATGGACTGACGGAGACGACCGCAATTTGTACCATGGATGATCCACAACACGTGGAACCTGGACGCGTGGGACCGGCGATCAGCGGGGTTGAAATGAAGCTGGGTGAAAACGATGAGATCATCGTGCGCGGGCCGAATATTTTCCCCGGTTACTGGAACCGTCCGCAGGAGACCGCGAAGACGCTGCGCGACGGCTGGTTTCACACCGGCGACCAGGGCGAGGTGAACACCGCGGGGAACTGGAAAATAAGCGGACGGATCAAGAACCTGATTATTCTCGGCTCCGGACACAACGTCGCTCCCGAGCCGATCGAAGAAGAATTGCTGCGTTTGCCGGGCGCGCAGCAGGTGGTGCTGGTGGGGAACGGGCGCGGGTATCTTTCCGCCATTGTGACCGGTGACGTCACCCGGGAAAAGGTGCAGGCCGCTGTGGATGACGTCAATGCCGGTCTGCCGCACTACAAACAGATTCGTGCATTCCATGTTCTTGAGCAACCATTTTCAATTGAGAATGGCCTGCTGACCGCGAATGGCAAGTTGAAGAGGGACTTGATCGCCGCGCGGTTGAACGATGTGATCGAAGAAATGTACGCGGTCAAGCAGGCGGTGTAGTGTCATCCCGAGCGAAGCCGGAACCTTTGCACGCGAGGGCTTCAGCGGAGTCGAGGGATCTGCAGTTTCAAACTGTATGAACCAATTCAAAGGCGAGGCGCTCTCATGGGAACTGAAGGACGGCGTCATCGAGTTGGCGCTGCACCGCGGGCCATGCAATGAGATCGGCTCGCTCACGCTCGATGACCTGGAGAAGTTCGTTCGCGCTCTGGACAGCTTGGAAGACCAAGCTCACACGCTGATCATCTACAGCGAGCTTCAATCCGGCTTCTGCGCTGGTGCGGATCTACGCGAACTGTATCGCCGGTCACAGGAAGTATCACGCGCCGAGGCTCTGATCGGCGTCCGCGACTACCTCGAGCGCATTCACCAGGTCATGAATGCGATCGACGCATCGCCGCTGACCACGATCGCCGTAGTGCACGGCGTGTGTTTCGGCGGTGGCTTCGAACTCGCCTTGGTGTGCGACCTGATCATCGCCGATAAAATGGCGAGGTTCTGTTTTCCTGAATTGCGCCTGGGACTCATTCCAGGATTCGGTGGAATTCCGCGGCTGAAGCGTGATCTGGGGAATGCCGTAGTTCGTGATCTCCTGCTGACCGGACGGAGCTTCAACGCGACGAAAATGCAACAGGTTGGATTGGTGAGCCAGGTGGTGGCGGAAGGCGAGGCGCTCAGAGTCGCGCGCGAGACTGCCGCTCAGTTGGGAAAATTTGACCGGCAGACGGCAGTGGCGGCAAAGAAATTCATCAAGCCGATCCCGTACGAAGAATTGCGGCAGGAAATCGACATTTTTTGTGAGCTGTTCACTCGTCCTGCAGTCGAAGCCGGTTTATCCAAGTTTGTGGAGAGCACGGACGCGCAGCCGTACTTGCCGTAAGGGACCCGCACGCGGCGAGGAGGGATGATGTTTATTACGCTTTTGGCTGTAACTTTCGTCGTCTCGCTAGCGGTATCTGCGATCGTTGTCCGTGTTTTTGCGAAGCCCATTGATCTGATCCTTCAAAGAATCATCTCTGATCCGATCAGCCAGGCTTGGGTCCGCTATCTGAAGTTCGCGATCTATGTTGTAGGCATTTCAGGCGGCGTTCGGTTGTTCGAACTGGAGCGATACATCACGCCTGATCAATTCCGGAACAGTCAGGTGCTGACCCTGACCAGAGATCGCTGGGTTCTGGAGGTTTATAGGACCATCATCGAGAGTTTGCAAGGAATCGCGTGGTTGCTGTTAGTCTTTTTTGTGTTCGCTCTGATCGCGTTTGTAATCGTCCGCGTATTTGAACTTCGAAAGGCCAGAGCTTCGTGAGGAACGATATGGCGACTTCTGATCAGACACTCAACCGGATTCTGGACCTCGCCGCAACTCACTTCAGAGTGCCGCGAGAGAAACTGACTCCGGACGACGACTTTTTCAAAACGCTCGGCATCAACAGCCTGCAGGCGCTCGATCTGCTCACCAAGCTGGAGAATCACTTTCATATCGAACTGCCGGACTATGAATTGCAGGGGGTCTCAGATTTCCGGACGCTGGCCAGCCGCATCCAGAGCCGATTGTGAGTCCGACGCACCACAGAGAACACAGAGTCACGGAGAGAAACGGCGGTTCCGGCTTATCATTGACAAGGCAATGAAGTGATTAACCGTGGTTTGCTCTGTGTCTCCGTGCCTGTGGTGAAATAACTCTTTCATGCTCGATCTCGACCAATACAGTTGTCTGGGCGCGGCTTTGCGCGATGCGCTCGACCACTGGCCGAATGAAACCTGTCTGATCGAATCGGACCGCAATAAGGAAAAAACTCGTCTTACATACTCCGATTTCAAGGAACTGGCGTTGCCGCTGGCGCGCGCTCTGCAGGACGCTGAGTTCAAGCCCGGCGAGCGCGCTGCCATCATTATGACCAATCAGTCGAAGTGGCTGATTTCTGCCTATGCCATTTTTTATGCGGGCGGCGTGTTGGTGCCGCTCGATTACAAGCTGACGGCAGATGAGCATCTGCGGCTGCTGGCGCACAGCAAGGCGAAAGTTCTGATCATCGAATCGTACCTGTGGCGCGCTTTGACCCAGGCGGCCGAGTTCAAGAACCACAACCTTAAAACAGTGTTGGTGACGGAAGCGCCGCTGGGAACAGAACTGCCGGGCGCTTTTCGCTGGGAGGCATTTCGGCGCAAGGGTGATCCCGTGTTTGTGCCGCGTAAGCGGGAAGATGTGGCCTGCATCGTGTATTCTTCGGGCACCGGCGGTCGGCCCAAGGGCTGCGTGCTCACCCACGAGAATTATCTCGAGCAGTGCAAATCGCTGACCGCGTGGTATCCGTTCTGGCCGGGCGTGCGCTATCTGAGCATTCTTCCCACCAATCACGCGATTGATTTTATGGTGGGATTCATTGGCCCGTTCGTCTGCGGGGCTTGTGTTGTACACCTGCGCACGCTGCGGCCGGAATTTGTGCGCGACGCTTTCACGCGGTACAAGATCACCTACGTCAGCCTGGTTCCCATGGTGCTCAAGAACCTGGAGCGCGGGTTGAAGGCGAAGTTCGACGAACTGCCCACCGCGAAGCGTTTCCTGCTCAACCGGATGATCGCGTTGAACCGGTTCATGATGCGCGGCCAGGCCAAGGTTCGCGTGAGCCGCGTCCTGCTGCGGGAGGTACATCAGGCATTCGGCGGCGAGTTGCTCGCCATGTTCACCGGCGGCGCTTTCATGGAGCCTTCGACGCTGCAATTCTTTTTTGATCTTGGCGTCCCGGTGGCGAACGGGTATGGCCTGACGGAGGCGGGGACCTCGCTCACGTTGAACGATTTTCGCCCGTTTCGCGCCGACACTGTGGGGAAACCGTTGCCCGGGGTCGAACTGCGAATCCTGAATCCCGATAGCGAAGGGGTTGGCGAAGTTGCCGCGAAAAGTAAAAGCGTAATGTCGCATTACCTCGATGATCCGGAGTTGACCGCCGAAACCATCGTCGATGGCTGGCTGTTGACCGGCGACCTGGGCCGGTTCGATGGTTCGGGACACTTGCAACTGCTCGGGCGCAAGAAGAACATGATTGTCACCGAAGGCGGCAAGAACATTTATCCCGAGGACATAGAAACTGTTTTCGATGGCTTGCCGGTCAAGGAATACTGCGTCTTTGCGGCGAACTACCTCTGGCCGCAAAAGTCGCTTGGGCAAGAAAAGCTGGTGCTGGTTTTGCGGATGGAGCCGAACCAGGAAATGTCCGACGCTCTGAAGAACGAGATCGTCGCATGCAACCGGCAGCTGCCGGATTTCAAGCGTGTCGGCGGGTATCTGATTTGGAACCAGGATTTCCCGCGCACGGCATCGATGAAAATCAAGCGATCTGTACTTGCTGAAGAGATCGGCAAGAACCTCGACCCTGCCACGGCGGTGACCGAACTGTGAACGATGCATTCCTGGCAATCGTAAATCCGGCGGCCGGCGGCAGGCGTGGCCGCAAACTTGTGGGGCCGGCGCTCGACCGTTTGCGTGCCGGCGGAATCCGCGTGGATGTCATCGAAACTGGCGGCCCGGGCCGGGCCACACAGATCGCACGCGACGCCCAGGCCCGGGGCTGCCACAAATTTATCGCGGTCGGTGGTGATGGGACCTCCTACGAAATCGTCAACGGACTTTTCCCGAGCGAGAATCCCTCCCAGCGCCCGACTCTCGCTTTTCTT
>Ga0209517_10000904_pt1 | contig 48021 bp, 35 predicted proteins | sample PeaSoiMetSII2010_FD_187695 | JGI IMG/M metagenome (GOLD analysis project Ga0209517, IMG submission 187695) | Peat soil microbial communities from Weissenstadt, Germany - SII-2010 (SPAdes) (version 2) | ecosystem: Environmental > Terrestrial > Soil > Wetlands > Peat | place: Germany...
GTCTGGGATGCCGACGGGCCAACCCGATACCCTGGTGTCCCTTGCTGGCGGTCCCGTACCGAACTACATCATTATTGACCGCTGCTGGATTCATGGCACGGCGACCGATTACTTGAAGCGAGGCGTAAGCCTGAATGGCAGCTACCTAGCGATCGTGGACTCTACCGTTACTGATGTGCATGCTGTAGATACTGCGACGCAAGGCATCCTTTCCGGGACAGCTCCGGGACCGCTGAAAATCTCCGACAACTTCGTCGAAGGCGGCGACTCAGCCATTGGCTTCGGAGGAGAGGCTAACACCTACGGCAATCCCTCCGATGTAGAGATCACGCGCAATCACTTGTTCAAGCCGCTGTCTTGGCAGTACGGAGACCCCAACTACCTAGGATTCCCGTTCTCGGCCAAAGTCGCTTTGGAAACAAAGAACTCGGTGAGGGTACTGATTGAGGGCAACATCATGGAAAACACGTGGGGTCAATCTCCGGGTGGTCCTGCCCAAGGCGGGGACGGCTCAATCGCTTGGTTAGGCCCCAAGAACGATGGCTGCCTATGTCAGGTAACTGACATTACGGTCCGGAACAACATTTTCCGTCATGCCGGGGCGGGCTTGTACATCTTCGATGCCCCGGCGGACAACGGCGATATTGCAGTGCAGGGCGCTCGTTTTAGTATTCACGACAACTTGTTCGACAACATCAACGCTTCCTACGCTGAAAACGGTAGTGGCAATGGGATTATTCATCGTTTCGCTGGCAGCGAGCTTTTCGCACCGCCGAGTAGCGTCCTAATCGCCCACAATACGGGGTTCACGACTGGCCCCAACTCCGGTGCACTGATTCTTGACACGACCTCCAACGCCCCCTTCATAGATTTCACTTTCCAGAACAACTTGGAGGCCAGCGGCACATGGAGCATTATCGGTTGCGACGGTTTATATGGGCCTGCTGTGCTAACCAACTGTGCGCCCGGCTACACATTTGCGGGAAACTCTCTGATTGGGGCCACTGGCAAGCTAGCGGGAATTCCCAGCAATTACTTCCCATCCGACGGATCTGCAGTGGGATTCGTCAACTATCAGAACGGAAACGGCGGGGATTATCGACTCTGTCGGGGACCTGGTGATCCGGCTGCATCTTGCACCGAAGCCAGCCCCTATCTGGGCAAAGGGTCGGACGGGAGCGACATCGGGGCAGACATCGATGCTGTTAACGCCGCAACGGCCGGAGTAGATTAACCATCCCCAACAAAGGATTCCGGGCGGCCAGCACATGCCGCCCTTCCTCTTGCAAGGTGAGCCATTTGCGTGGAAGCGTAGCCGCCCTTCCCAGGGCTATTTTGTCTCTGCGGCGGTCTTAGCACTTCCGGGTAGTGGGTCATCTATGAAGGTGTCGGCTCTGTCAAACTGTCAAGGGCTTCTTGGGGCGCACCACCGCATGCACTCGATAGAGGAGTGCGCCATTTCGCTCTCCAGAAGGCGATCCCGAAGGGCCATGGCTTCATCAACCGTGTCAACTCGCCACTTCCGTCCGTCGTGGTCCGTCAGTTCAAAGGCCATAAAGAAGCACCCCAGATTCCTTAAGGCACTATAAATATACCTTAAGGCTTTGTCAGGGACAAAATCCCGCCCTTTTTCGTTCTTCATCTCTTTGGCTCCTATGTGATTTTTACGTCTGTGAAAAACTTCTCAATTCAAATTCAGCCACTACCCACACTTCCGAAGAAGTGGCATAAGATGGCATAAAATGGCATAAAATCGTACGACTAAGGTTTGCGATGATTGGTGTAATGGCAACCGTCTCTGCAGCGTCCGCGCCCCCTTGCATTCCAGTCCGTCCTCGGAGGGGGACAGCCCCGAGAAGCACTGGCCTAGCCGGCAGCGCACCCTTTCACCGGCCGACGGTCATACGTGTGCTAGCCCTGACCCTGATTTTTCTGTTTTGCCTGCCAACGCTCGTGGCACAGGACAGGACAAATTTCGACGGCCCCGCAGAACTGCCCCGCGTCTACGTCAAGACATCCTCGAACGATACGCCGTCGCCTCTGGGCGCCAATCACCCTCCGGTGCAGACTTTCGATGAACTCCAATCGGCGGTGAATAGAGCAGCATGTGGCGACGTCATCCAGCTGAATGCGGGAACTACATTTACCGGCACTCTGGCCCTTCCGGCGAAACGATGCGACGCCGCTCACTGGATCACGCTCCGCACCTCCGCTCCCGATTCCAGTCTGCCACCGGAAGGCACGAGGCTGACTCCTTGCTACGCCGGGGTAGGGAGCCTGCCAGGGCGGCCCGCGCTGAATTGCATTTCCACTAAGGATGTGATGGCCAAATTGGCAGGTCTTCCGCCCGTGAATGCGCGTGAGGCAGTGAATCACTATCGCTTTATTGGAATCGAATTCACGCAGCCTCCGGGAACAAGCGCGCCGACCTTGATCTCTCTCCACGACAACCTAGACCACATCGTAATCGACCGCTGTTGGATCCATGGCAACGCCACGGACAACACGCGGCGTGGTGTCGCACTGAATGGCAGCTATTTAGCTGTCGTCGATTCGACGATCACGGACATTCACGAGGTACAAACCGACACGCAAGGCATTATCGCGTGGACGGGTACAGGTCCCTTAAAGATCGTCAATAACTTTGTGGAAGGAGGTAGCTCCAGCATAGGGTTTGGTGGTGCCCCGAGCGATACGGTCCCGCGGGACATTGAGATCCGGCGGAATCACTTGTTTAAACCGATGACATGGAGGGTTCGAGACCCAGGGTTCATCGGTGTCGCTTTCAATTGTAAGGTTCTTCTAGAGTCCAAGAACTCCTCTCGTGTGTTGATCGAGGGCAACATTTTGGACAATGCCTGGGGTGGTCCGCAGGGAGGAGATGGAGGCGCGATCTGGCTCGGTCCCAAGAACTCGTACAACCGTTGTCCCATATGCGAGGTCAATGACATAACATTCAGGAACAACATCATCCGCCACGCAGGCGGAGGATTGTACGTTTTTGACGCCCCCTCCGATGCTGGCGGCATCGCGCAGCAGGCCATGCGATACAGCATTCACGATAATCTGCTGGAGGACATTAGTACGGACTACGCTGCCCAGGGAAGTGGGAATGGCATTCTATTTCGTATTGCGGGCAGCGTCCGTTTCACCCCGCCGCAAGATATTACGATCCAGCACAATACGGGCTTAGAGACGGGACCCAGAAGTGGCTTGCTGCTGGTGAATACGAGCCCCGAAGTGCCGGTGGTTCATCTTGTATTTGCGGACAATCTTCTTCATCACGGAGAGTATGGGATCACGGGATGCAAGGGGCGGTATGGGGAGGACGTACTACAGAATTGCACGAAGGGATCATTTTTTTGGAACAACGTGATCGTCGGAGCGAGCGGCAATTATCCTAAGGCGAACGAAAGCAGCCATGGCAAACATCTTCGTCTTTATCCCGCCGACTGGCGCGCCGTGAAATTCGTGAACCCAGGCTCTGGGGACTATCGTCTGTGCCAAGGAAAGGAACGGCCTGCGCCGACTTGTGACGGCCCTAGCCCATATTCCAATGAAGGGATGGACGGAAAAGACGTCGGAGCCGACATGAACGCGGTGATGGCGGCAACCAAGGACGTAGATTAGCATTGTAACGGGCTATCGCGAACGGCGTCTGCACTATCTCAAGACCCGGCCCACCGCCGTCACCATCGGAGAACGGCGGCGGCCCGATCCGCAAGGCCAGCCGGGCTATCTGCGCGTCGACATGGCATTCCGACCTCGGCTGAGTCCAAGCTCGATGGCTTCCCGATAAGGCTCGCAAGCACTGGTGCGTGGACCAGGCTGCGGAGATGCAGAATGTCCCCCGCGCGGCTCCCGGGAAAGAGAGCCCACTTCGTCTCTTTGGGATGGCTTGGGGTCGGTGATCACCTCAGGCTCGGGGATCGCATCGTTGGCCGGTTTTGGCGAGCGCCGCCCCCAACCTCCGGGCGAGCGCACGGCAATCCCGGCGGCTTTCAGGTAGGCACTGGCGGTTTCGCGACGGATGTGGGTCGCTTGCTGGATCTGCCGCAGTGACCATCCCAGCCCTCCCAGAGGTAAGACTTGTTGTTTCTTCTCTTCGTGCAAGACATTGGCCATGCCCACGGAGCCTTACAACCCTCCGCGGGAATCAATGTCCCGAACGATGCTCTTTTTGGCCGGTTTTCAGGGTGGTACTCATTGGCCGGTTTTGGGTGATCGCGGAGGGCTGGGGAAGTTGATTGATCAGAAACTGCAACGCATTTACGACTTGGCGAATCGGCGGCTCAGTCCGAAAGTGACCCAGGAGAACCGCGGTGTGCAGGCGAAGGAAAGAACACAACGCGGCCGGCGAAACGACTATGGAAAGGCCGCGACGACGCCGGGTCTTCGGTTACATTTCAAATGTCTCGACGATCGAAACCCAGGGTTACATCTTTAAGGTTTGACACGGAGCGGACGGCTTTATGTTTCGGCCGAAGACTGGGCCCGCCTGTGGGCCGCATTCGCCTTTCGCCTCCGGATTAGTGCTCCCCTTAGCCGTAAACGCGGAATCGAGCGAGACTGCTCCGAACATAAGTAGAATTCCCATTGCCGGCACCATGTAGCGCAGGATGGAAAGTACCATCACCGTCATGGCCCAGAAGTAAATCACGGTCAATAAGAGCGACAGGCTGAGGAAGTATTTTTTTGGAAAACGACGCCGGGCCAGCCAGATTCCTGGAATAGCTAACAAGAGATAGGCTGCTTGAATAAGAGCCACCGGGCGCTCGTGCCACATTGCGTTGGTTCCGTACCAGCAGCGCAAGGTCTTCATAAGCCCCATTTCAATAACAGCTACCGGATCTTTGCGTGCCTGTGCGGCCATGAACTCCGCCACTTCGCCCACGGTGTGCAGTGAACGTTGGTTCTCGCGGATGTGCCCAGCAAGCCTTTCCACGGCACCCGGTACCCAGGCACGATCACCCTCCTTTCCCATCTTGGCAGCAAACGTCAACCCGTCTAGCATACTGGCCGGGCCGTTGGTACTCAGAGGAACAATATGATCAGTGTCGGACTTCAACTTGATTTCCCAAGGCAAAATCACGACCACAAACATCAGTACGATGGAGAAGGCATAGACGAACCGGCGGCCAAGGTCGATAGACGGCTGGAGCAATAGAAGTAGAACGAGCATGAATGGCAGGAATAAGGCGATGGGACGCACCAGGGCTGCCACACCGAGAAGCGCACCTGCGGTCACAAACGAGGCCTTTCTACCGTGATTGACGCCACGCAAGAAGAACCAGAGCGCAGAGTAGAAAAGCAAAATGAACGGCACTTCGCTATTTGGCTGTTTTATGAGCCAGAGGTTGAATAAGTACGTGACCCAAAGAAGCGCACTGAAGACGGCAACTTCTTGGTTGAAGACCGACTCCGCCACTCGCAGAACGAGAAGACAGCTCAGCGCCATCAACAGAATATTCGTAGCGATGATCATCGAGCCCCGGGCTACGCCCAGGCGGTCGGCCAGACGGAAGTTCGCCGCTAAATACACGGGGTACCCGGGCGGATAATCACTGGCTAGCTTGCCGTCCTGGTTGATCAGGCCCTTGCCCTCAAGAATGTTCTGGGCGACGGGAGCGTAAAACGCCACGTAATCGGTGCTCTGGTTGATGCGATCTGTTCTTGGCAGCGCCACCAGGAAAGCAATTTGGATCAAGATGGCTATCAACAGAACCCATCCAGCATGTAGCTGGCGTCTGCGCTCCGTTCTGTCGCTTCCAGTTTTCTCTCCTTCAGCGAACTCATGGGACCTTACTCTCTGTTGGCAGGTCGTTGCGGTTGTTACAGTTGCCTTGCGGCGCATGAACCTTCCCAAGATCATTCCTTGCAAGCAGGATATCCTTATTTTCTCTTCTTGCCAACGATCAGTCTTTTCGCTGCCCAAATGCGAGTCCACAGCCAAGGTGTTGGCTAAGTTAATGATGAGCGCAATCGCTGCACGCGAAGCCCTTGGCTAGTTAGTTAGCCGGCTATTACTTTTTCAGCTGGTAGTAGATCCGGTGTCCGAGAATGCGATTGACCAGGGGAAGATAAGAAACTTTCTCGAGCGGCAGAAAAATGCGAGGCGCGTGATAAAAGATCCGCCAGACGATGGGGAATACTGCGCTCCGCACTCTGACGATGCGGCAGTCATCGCCAAGGACGTAGCGCGCTTCCCAGGGGAGCGTTCCGCGTTCATCCCGAAAGAACCTCTTGAATAAGCCCACCAGGCCCAGGCCGTGGAGCGCGTTGTCGAATTCCAGTACGAGAGTTCCGCCGGGCTTTGTGACCCGCTTCATCTCCGCAATCATATCGCGCTGGGTTTTGAGGCTAAACAGGTGCAGAAAATTAAGTGCAGTAACCACGTCAAAAGCGTTGCTGACAAAGGGAAGCTGCTGCGCGTACGCACTTACCAACGCCCACCTGGTTCCACCCGTTAGCTTGCGGGCCGTGAGACCGAGCATGTCAACAGAGGCGTCACAGCCGGCAATGAACTCCGCCTCAGGCGCGAACCCGACAATGCCTCGGCCAGAGCCACAGCCAACGTCCAGGACGCGCTTGCCTTTCAACGTGCCAATGAGACCCCGGTAGGCGTTAGCCATTACGATCTGTCGGTATTCATTCGCTGCGCCCGTATATCGGTGGTCGTAGCGAGCAACGTCGCGATAGCCCTCTGCTCCGACTTCATAATCAACTACTTCGAAATCTTTATTGTCGCGACTTCTTGGCATGAAACTCCTCATCCCCAGATATCGAATGCCGAAGGATCATTGGTAAAACGGCCGGCTTCCGTAGCGCTCGAACTCAGATCGCTCCCGAAGCCAAGTCCTTGAGACGCTTTGTCAGCATCCACGCAGTGCCGACCCGACACCAGTTCTTTGTGAGGGACGGGCCGTCGGCAATGATACGTACAGCGCCTTTCAGGATGTAAATGTTCAAAAGAGCCTGGTCTATCGCGTCTCCCGCCAGAAAACCCGCCAGAAAGCCACGGCGAGCGGCACCGAGCGACTGCGGCGAGTAAAGCGCGCGCGCCCCTAAAACAAGGATATAACCAAGAAACATACCCAGATCGTCGTAAACAGCCTCCCGCTCGCTGAATCCTTCGAAGTCCACCACCGCAACCCCATCATCCTCGATAAGTATGTTTTGAGCTATAAAGTCTCCGTGTCTGGCAGCGGCAGAAATTAGTCTGCCATTCAAAGGCGCACTCTGAAGCGACGCCTGCCGGAGGATTTCTCGAGTCAGGCCGGGTTCGAATCCTTTCTCCTGGAACTGTGAGAGCCGCAGTTCGAGGTCGGCAAGATAGGGAACCGTACTGTAGGTGAACGGTTCGGCGTGGGTCGCGTCCTGAAAGCTTCGCAGCCACGTCCCCACACGTCGTGCCGTTTCACTAATGGCGGAGGTGCGAAATGGGCCAGCGAGGCGATTTGCGTATTTTTTCAGGGTCACTGTCAAAGGACTTCCCGGGACTTTGCTTGTCACCAGTATCCCTCTCTTCGGTAGGGCCAACAGAGGCTCTGGCACGCTCCGCCCCAGTGCGAGGCCCAGCAAGGTCCTAACCCTGCCGAGATTTGCGAATTCCTGAAGCGTTGCTCGTTCCGAGTCGGGACCCAAGGCCTGTTGCTTGACAACAAGAGATTTTGTCCCATCGCATGACTGGAAGCTATATTCCAATAGTTCGGAGTGACTGGCGGAGAGTCGCCTTACAAACTTCAGGGTACCGCCCGCGAATGCTGGTTGCGCCAGAAGCTCACGTTCGAGTTCTCGGTCGTGAGTGAATTTACTTCGTTGTTGCATCAGGGTCGCCACAGTGGGTTGGATGTCGCGTTTTGGCTTTCGCATCTTGACCGTCAGCGAGTATTACACCCCCGCCTTCGTAGCCGCCAGATCAAAGGAGGCCTGAAAGGGCTAGTTTTTGCGTTCACCCATTGGGCTTATCCCTCGTATAATAAAAGGCCATATTGATGCCGAAACCCGCATAACATTGCTGTCCGAGTTCAAGTATAAGGCTAGCTGAATTGACCGGATCGAGTTTTTGCACCAAGCGCAATGAGAGAGTTTACATCACTGAAAGTCTCCCCATTTTAGGTTCAGCTAGGAAGAGAAGTTTCCGGTTGGCCTACACTTTGGATCCTGGCACGTTTCTCACCATGTTTCGGTGGAGTTGACTCCTTTGGCCTTCCGCGACGGCGCTCGCGATTCGCCCCGGAATCGCCCCTGGGTCGTATGCAACCTAACGGGGATCACACGAGGTGGAAGCTCCCTTTTGTCGTAAGCCACCATATTCGTAACAGTGATTTGATCGAAAGCGGAAGTCATACTGGTGATGAGTGACAATCAGAACTCCCGGAAAGAATGCTTGACGCCGGACATATTGGTATCTAATGGAACGGGTGACGTCAAGCTACTTGTGTAAATACGGAGAGGGTGCGGGTTTTCCATTCCAGATTAAACCTCTGGAAGATGGAGTAGATGATGCGATCCACACTTTCTACGTTCACAAAGCACACCATGGGTTGGGTTCTGCGTCGCACTTCCACGAAGCAGCGCTCGATCACATTGGTGGTGCGCAGTTTGCTCCACAGGTGCCGGGGAAAGGCGAAGAATGACAGCAGCTCCGGCAGGTCTTGCTCGAGCCGTCGGACCATGGTCGGATAGGCTCTCCGCCAGCGCGCCCGGAAATGGCGAAACGACGCAAAGTCTCCTTGTTTTGAACCGAAGAATAGTGCAAACCCAAGCTCGAAGTCTTGCTTTCGTCTAAGCAAGGTCATCACGCTGCAGATGTTCGCGGATGATCGCTACAATTCTTGGAGCCGCTTTGCCATCCCACAGCGGAGGACGCTGAGACTGGCGTACGGCTTTCCGGAGGAGGGATCGAGCAGCCGCGAGAATGCGATCCGAATCCACTCCGACTACTTGATTCGAGCCGTGCTCAACCGCCGCAGGCCGTTCCGTATTCTCACGCAGCGTAAGGCACGGCACGCCGAGAACAGTGGTTTCCTCCTGTACTCCGCCGAAGTCTGTGAGGACAATACGTGCCCGGTCGTTGAGCGAAAGGAAATCGAGATATCCGAGCAGATCAAGAGGCACGATTCCAATGCTGTCTCCCCCTACCACCGCGTCTTAACTGCGGCCTGGGACATAATGTTGGGCCGCCTTCCGCTTCAACGCCAGCAGGTCACCCACTCCTGTAACCCAGCTCTCGAACTCGATTTGGGTACGATTCTGATTGTCGATGAAACGCGGCAGCAATAGGCTCTCACTCTGCCGCGCAGCGAGGCCCGCGTCGCAGGTGGTCGCAGACACCACGTGCTCCTTCCGTAGCCATGGTAGAAACGCCGGCCGGTATACTCCGCTGGGATAGCAGAAGTGAACAGGTTGCGTGGCAGTCAACTCATGAATACGAGAGCGGTTGTCCTGGATTTCCCGGCGGAATAGCGCTTCGTCTTCTGGCGTGCGGTGACGATGCGTGTGCAGTTGAACATCAACACCGTTTCTGGCGATTTCTTGCAACTCGCGCCCGTTCATCAACTGCAGAATCCTCTTCGCCCTGAGGGTGTCATAGTCAATCTTCAGAACACGGGCTAATTGCGCTGCGACTTCATCCTTTTCTAGTCCGGTCCTATTCTCGCGCTCCGAGATCTCAAGCAGACCGCGCATGACTTCAGAGCGGCCTGAGTCGGTCCGCAAGTCCAACGGCCCCTGCAGGCCAACACCCTCGCCATCCGCGATCACTTCGCCCCGCCGCATCCACAGCATGTACGAACAGATCAGGTTGAAAAGCGGACGCTCGACCGAAGTGTAATATGTGGTCTGATAGACAGTCACCGGAAAACCATAACCTTTTAATAGAGGGTAGGCCTGCCGGAAGAAATCGAAAAAGCCGTCGTCAAATGTGAGGGCGACGCTGCGCGGAGGCAGGGTTCCAGCACGAAGCCGTTGCAAAGCTTCTCCCAGAGGTAGCACCGAAAAATGCCCCTTTTTGAGGGACTCAAGGCGCTGCTCCAGCTTTTGCGGATCAATGTAAAGCATAGGCCGCCACAGATGCTCATCTTCGAGCGAGGTACCGTGATAGCAGAGGATTAACAGGCGCTGTTGGCGCCAACGGCTGTTCGTCACCAAGCTGAAAATGCCGCTGCCTCGAAGCACGCGTAGAGCCGCGAGTTTGACTGGTCTCAGCATTCAAATTCCTGGGAGTATACTTGACAGACTTACTGCTTACTCATCTTTAAGACACGCGACCTCTATGCGCGACCACGCCACCCGGCTGGACCAAGTCTGCCATCGGCTCACCCTCGGCACACACCCTGAACCACAGCTCCAGATTCAGCAAGCGCCAGATGCGATTGCCGTGATCGCGATGGCCGGCCATGTGCTCGGCGAACAACCGCCTAAGGGCTTCAGCGCGGAAGAGTCTGCGTTCTAACGTTCGTGGTTCCATCAGCAGGCGGCGCAGGCTGTCTTGAAACGGTCCCGCAAGCCAATAGGCCCAAGGCGTGGGAAATCCCATCTTTTGCCGATAAACAATTGAGTGCGGCAACAGATCCTCGACTGCCGACTTCAGAATGAACTTGCCTGCCATCCCCTGGGTCGCGTATTTCGCAGGGATGCTTGCTGTGAACTCGACCAGGCGATGGTCGAGAAAGGGCACGCGGCTTTCGACAGAAGCGGCCATGCTCATCTGGTCTTGCTTCATGAGCAGTTCTACCAGGTAAGTTTTGATATCGGAGTACAGCAGCCGGTGCAGGAGGTCGCCGGAAGAATGGTTCCAGTAGTTCATCGAACCGGCATAGGCATCGCCCGCCATTTGCTTGGTTTCCGAAGTCAGCAACTCATCCTGCTCTGCTGCGGAAAACGCGGAATAGAAATTGTCAAAATAGAAGGCAGGCCAGGATGCGCCGTCGCGCATCAAGAATGTGTGTTCCAGCTTCCTTCTCGAAGCCGCGGGGATTGGGCAAGCGTTGATTGCCGTGCGCAGCATGCCGCGCAGAAAGGCCGGCGTCAGCGTACGGTAAACGCCATCCATGCGGGAGTTCAGCAGAGTCCACGGATAGCGCGTGTAGCCTGCGAGCGTCTCATCGCTACCTTCGCCGGTGAGCACGACGGTCACGCGTTCTCGTGCGAGCCGCGCAACAAAGTAGAGCGCCACGCTGGAGGGCCACACGATCGGTTCATCCTCATGCCAGATCAGTCGCGGCAGGGCTTGGAAAAACTCATCGCGGCTGAGATGAACTTCGTGGTGTCTCGACTTCAAGTGCTCGGCGATTGTCCGGGCATAGGGAAGTTCGCTGTAGGCCTCTTCACCATAGCCCACTGAGAAAGTCTCGATCGGCTCTTTGCGGATTTTTGTAGTGAGGGCTGCGATCGCGCTCGAATCCAGGCCACCGCTCAAAAAAACACCCAGGGGAACATCGCTCATCAGGTGACTGGAAACGCATTCTTCCAGCTGTTCCCGATAGCATCGGACGTAGTGTTCCCGCGGCTGGCTCCCGTCGTCGGGCTTGACGTCCAGATCCCAATAGGACGAAGTGGTCAATTGCCCGTGCTCGTCCACCACCAGGATATGGCCGGGCAACAATTTCCGAATCCCGGCATACATACTTTCCGCGCCCGCAATATAGCCGAAGGCAAGATATTCGGCCAACGTGGCGTGGTTAAACTCCGGCTTCACGCCCGGATAAGCGAGGATGGTTTTTATTTCCGAGCCAAACAGCAACGTATTGCCATCGAAGCGATAGTAGAGAGGCTTGATGCCCAGCCGGTCACGGGCGATGAACAAGCACCTCTGGGAGCGATCCCAGATTGCGAACGCAAACATTCCGCGCAGATGTTGGACGCAGTCCCTGCCACATTCCTCGTATAAATGGACAATGGTCTCGGTGTCGCTCCTAGTGCGATAGCGGTGACCCCGGGCCTGGAGATCCGTCCGCAAATCCTGGTGGTTATAGATTTCACCATTGAAGACGATCCAAACGCTTTCGTCTTCATTGCTGATCGGCTGGTGACCGGTTTGGATATCGATGATGCTGAGGCGGCGCATCGCCAGTCCAACGTTCTTCTCGACAAGAAAACCGTCATCGTCTGGCCCGCGGTGGACGATTTGCTGGTTCATCGAGACCAGTAGATCGGGATTCACTCGCTGGTCTGGCTCGGAATGGAAAATACCGCAGATTCCACACATGACTACACGTCCATCCCTTTGGGATCGTTGCCCGGCACAATCAAGTCTATTTCTGCCCACACGCGATCGAGCGACTGCTGCAGCAGAACGTGTTCTGGATCGGACGAGAACAGATCAACTTTCATGGCAGAACTCAACACTTCAGCATAGCTCACCCGCCTGTCACAGCTGAGTACCCGACGACCTCCGGCCTCCGCGTAGGAGCCGTTCCACAGAACCAGCGTGTACTGTTCCCTTTCGCGATCAACAGAACAATAGAGAAAATCCGCATCGCTGGCCCATGCCCCCGCAGCCCACGGTCCCGACGGATGCGCAAAGAAAAAGCTGTGTTCTTGCCGTGGGGTGGAATAGCGATAGGCGCAAACCGCTCCGCGGACAGAGTCGTTGATTCTCACCAGGCGTCCGGGGTCTGCCTGAGGGTTCTCCTCTGCGAGCAGCAGGGTGGCAAAATCTGCAGGGAGTTCGACCATAGCTCCGAAGGTGACCACGCTCGCACGCTCGGTGTGACCGTAGGCCGGGGACCAGTTGTCACGGTTCACGCTCTGCGACCAGCCATGGCCCTTCGCGGTCAACAATGCCAGACTCTCTCGCTCCCCGGTGAATAGATATTCCTTGGACGAGGCGGGAGACAGTGTGGGACCGATGTGCCACGCAATATTAAGCTGATGCGATCCGCGGCCCTCCGCCAGATCTCGTACCATCCAAAACTGTCCCTTTCTGTGAAACACCCACCGGCGGTGAATGACAGGAGAGGACAGTCGGGAATATCCGTCGTGACTGCCCTGGAACAAATCAAAATGCTGGCCGGTGATCCATTGCTCGACCTGGACACGGGGGGGGCACTTCCAAGAGAACGGACCTGTACCGTCTGCCTGATCGCGTCCATCGACCTGCATGGTGGTATGAGCACCGGTACCACGCAAGCGAGCGCGCTCGCCGCTATCGCCCACATATTCGAATGTCCCAGGATCGATCAGAAGATCTCGTCCGTTTCGAACCAAGCAAATGCTCAATGCATCCGCGTGCGCATGCCCTCTCCTCCCCGACCCCGACGGCCCGGCATTGATCAGCAACTGTTGCCCTGACTTTTCGTCCGCCATCAGGTAGATGCCGCTGTCGGGAAGAACGGTCGAAGCGGCAGACGGTTGCACGCTAGGCAGAGAATCAAACTCCGCAAGCCCCTTCATGCCCAATAGCCACAAGGTTTCCTCTCGCGGGCCCCCGGCGCCAAACTTGAAATCTCCACGTTGGTACAGAACCGCGCCCGTTGCCAGAGGATCGAACATATGCGCAGCCCGGTTGCGCTGGGGATCAAACAGCCTTCCGCCGTCGTCATCGCCGATTCTCGGCGGAACTCCAGCTCGGCCCAACAACAACAGAGCATTCAGCATGCGCTGCAAAATCTGGTCAAACTCGGTGGATATCGGAACTCCATTAAGCGCGGCCAGAATCCGGGCATGCAAAAAAATATCCAAGGCGTAGACATGATAGTAAGTGGATTGCTCAAAGTAGAATCCGTCTTCCCGCACCTGCTTCGCGGCCTCACGTTCGAGGATTTCCCAGCCCCGTCGCTGCCACCGGGCGGCAGATCGCGCACTCGAGAAGAGAGTCCCCAGGAAGAACAGAGCCAGAGCTTCGCCCAGAAGGTGCGTATTCGGAGAAAAATACGTGGACAGGTAAGTTTCGATGTGGCGCCCGTTCAGGCTCAGGGCATTCTGCCATTGTTTACGCAGCTCAGTCGTAAAAAGCGGGCACTCCCGCAGTAGGAAGAATGTCCAAACCCAGGACAAGCTGCGGAAGCCCACCTCCAGGCTGCTGGCCCAATTCATTCCAGTAGGATACGGATTCTTTTTGTGCCAGTGGGTCCACTGCGCGAATATCTCTTGCGCAAACTTGTCGTCGCCCGTGAGCCAGTATGCCTTGGCCAGCGTGACAAAGTGCTGATGGCGGTTCAGTTCCCAGGTAATCTTTGAGTCTCCAACTTCCTCGAAGTCCAAGTACTTTACCTCGAACCAAGGTTTGCGCGGCCCGCGCTTGCCGTGTACGACGTCAGACTGCCAATCGATTTCCATACTATAATCCAGGCTCTCATAGCCAAGAAGGTCGAAACGATGGCGGCAAATCTTTTCTGCCCGGAGGATTATGTGATCGGCCTGCGAGGGAAAGACTTGCTTCAGCAGGACGCAGAGCGAGGGAATCTCCGCGGGGGTGAAGAAAAAGCGCCCCTCAGGTCCTGCCGGTCCTGTCTGCGCGCCGCCCGCATAGTCGTGGCCTCTTCCATACCGCAGCACGTCTGCGCGAGCTGTTAAGTACTGCCTCAGGCGGTCAAACAGTTCGTGGGGATTCATTGAGGTGAGGCGGCCGACGCGCTCGTTCCATGTGGAAACATTTGTCATCGGTTAGTGATTTCCTCCGCCACGCTGCAGAAGTTCGGCGCCCCTGGGACATCGGACGATCTTTTGTTGCCTGTGGTCAAGTCACGCAGAGTCATGGAGCAATTCGGCGTTAGTTACCTGCGTGCTTCCACCGCACTTCGCAGATCGCGTCTATATGTTTAAATATTATCCGTGGTTTCATCTGGCGGGTATGGATTGGGTGGTGCAAACCCTCAATTTTTGGGTGGTCGCAGAACTTGAGTTTTCATCGTCAATCCTTGAGCATCTAAACGGCTGGTATGTCATTGAAAATAGGTTGGTTGTACGTCTTTGCTGCTGCTATTGAGGACACCAGGACGTTCTCCATCCGGTAGCGTTCGCAAGTCGCTATAGTCGTTATCGATGATTATGTTCGATTTGTCAGGAAAAAGTAATAGCGTATCCGCATGAGTTCATCAATCAGTGTATTCGGGCTTGGCTATGTGGGCACTGTTACCGCAACCTGCCTCGCGCACAAGGGGCACAACGTAATCGGCGTCGACCTCAGCCTGGCAAAGGTCGAAGCCATGCAAGCGGGCCGCAGTCCCCTCGTCGAGCCGCGCGTGGGAAATCTCATCTCCGAAAGCCACGCCGCGGACCGCCTGCATGCAACTTCGGACCCCGAATATGCCGTCCTGAACAGCGAGATTTCCTTTCTCTGCGTGGGAACGCCGAGTTTGCGAAATGGGAAACTCGACCTTGGTCATATCGAACCGGTTTGCCGGGAAATCGGACAGGCCCTGAAGAAAAAGAATGGATTTCACCTCGTCGTCCTGCGCAGCACCGTTTTACCCGGAACCGCCGAGACCATCGTCGTCCCAACGCTGGAAAAATCCAGCGGGAGGACGCTCGGCCAGGACTTTGGCGTCTGCGTCAATCCGGAGTTCATGCGGGAGGGCACGGCCGTCGCCGATTTCCTGGAGCCTGCCGTGACTGTCATCGGTGCGGCAGACTCGAAACACAGCGGCGTGTTGCGCGAAATCTACAAGTGGGCTCCGGGACGGATATTCGAAACCTCGTTCCGCTCCGCTGAAATGGTTAAGTACGTTTGCAACGCGTGGCATGCCGTAAAAATTTCTTTTGCGAATGAAGTTGGCACTCTGGCGAAAGAGTTAGGCGTTGATGTTGAAGCCGTGGTCGAGATCTTCACCGCCGATACCAAGCTCAACATTTCTCCCACGTATCTTAAACCTGGTTTCGCGTTTGGCGGCTCGTGTCTGCCCAAGGACGTACGCGCGCTGAACTATCGAGCCAGAGAGCTGGACCTCAATCTGCCCTTGTTTCAGTCCATTCTTCCGAGCAACGACGAACACCTCGATCGAGCCGTGGAGATGGTGCTCGAAACTGGCAAGAAGAAGGTTGGCATGCTCGGCTTGAGCTTCAAAGCCGCCACCGACGATCTGCGGGAAAGTCCTCAGGTGCAGCTCGTGAAACGTCTCCTCGGCGAAGGCCGGCAGATTCGGATCTGGGATGACAACGTGTCGATGGGGCACTTGATCGGCTCCAACCGCCAGTACATTGAAGAAGTGATCCCCCACATTGGTTCTTTGCTTTCGACCAGCCTGTCAGAGGTTCTTAAGGATGCCGAGGTCGTCGTCATCGCGACGCGCGGATTGGATGACGATGAACTACGCGGGTGCCTCCGGCCGGACCACATTGTCATCGACCTGGTGAACCTCGAACGAGGGTCGCAACCCGCGACGTCAGGTAACTATGAAGGGATTTGCTGGTAACGCATTCCTGCCATGAAAGTTCTGTGGGTAAAAGCTGGCGGGCTGGTTCCTCCTGACACCGGTGGAAAAATCCGTAGCTACAACATCCTTCGAGAGCTTGCGCAACGGTATTCCGTCACTTTCTTTTCCTTCTATGCCGCACACGATAACGATTTGCACCCGGATTTGAAGAACATGTTTGACCGTGTCGTCTGCGTGCCGCTCACTCTCCCCGCACCTAAGAGCCTCGCGGAGATGCGCGACTATGGCATTCGTCTGCTCTCATCACAGCCCTACGGGATTACAAAGTATTGCCGTCCCGAGGTGCGCCGCAGGTTACACGAGCTGCTCAAGCAGGAAACTTATGACGTCATCCTCTGTGATTTCCTGGCGGCAGCGGGGGTCATCCCGTGGGATTGGCCTACCCCCAAGGTGCTGTTCACCCACAATGTGGAGGCTACTATATGGCGGCGTCACTATGAAGTTGCCACCAATCCAATCTGGAAAGCTATCTCGTGGCAGGAATGGCGAAAAATGGAAGCCGCTGAGCGACGGTATCTACGTCTTGCCGACCGGGTACTCACAGTTTCTGAGACGGATCGTGACGCGTTCGCGGCTTTTCTTGATCACGGAAAGTTAACTGTGATTTCCACCGGTGTCGACGTGGATTATTTCCAACCCTCGTCCATGGAAGAAATCGCGAATTCCCTAGTATTCACAGGTTCGATGGATTGGCTTCCGAACGAAGATGCGATTCTTTACTTTGTCGACGCCATCCTTCCCTTGATCAAACAGGAGTGCCCCGAAGTGTCTCTCGAAGTAGTCGGCAGAAGCCCTTCTCGCAAGCTGCAGGCTTTAGCCGATGCGGAAAAAAGCATTCGACTCACCGGGCGGGTGGAGGACATACGACCGTTCGTGGCCCGAGGCTCGGTTTGCATCGTGCCTCTGCGCATCGGCGGTGGCACTCGTCTCAAGATCTTCGAGGCCATGGCGATGAATAAAGCGGTCATTTCCACATCGGTGGGCGCCGAGGGCCTGGCAGTGCGGTCGGGCGAGAATATTCTTCTGGCCGACACGCCAAACGATTTTGCCGAGTCTGTGATTTCCCTGCTACGTGATCCCAAACGGCGGCAGCGATTGGGGACTGCCGCGAGAGCCCTGGTACAAGAGAGCTACAGCTGGCCGAGAGTGGCTGAGAGCTTTGCCCGCACTCTGCAAGACGTCATAACCCGCCGCACACCTTCTGCCACGCGTCTCTATAAGGATATTGACCTCCAGTAATCCGGTTCCGTTCATCAGGCGTCTTCGAAAGTGGTTTCATAGCTCGTGTACCCCTTAGCCGCAGTGGCGGAACCAGGAAAGCCGCATTGTCTAAAGTAAAGGCAAGGGCTGACGCGGGTCCGACGGAAGTTTCAAACCCTACGAACGAGGGCTTCTTCCGGCTTTCCGCAGCGTGGCACCAGGCCGAGGTACACCCTCAACCACTGATCACGAACTGACTTCCAGCTGTAGTGGCTCGACTCGGCGAACGCGTTCTGAGCCAGCCGTGTGGCAAGTTCGGAATCGCCCAGCACTCGGAGAATATTCTGCGCCAACGCGGCTGCGTCCCCAGGCTCTGAGAGCAGGCCTGTGCGCCCGTGATCGACGATATAGCGCATACTTTCTGGAGCGGTGGTCACCACCGGCGTGCCGGATGCAAACGCCTCCAACACCGAAACCGGCATATTGTCCAGGTTGGAAGCGTTCACGAAGATATCTGCCCGATCATAGAACCGTCCAATGTCCTCGTGCGACGCCACCCCTAAGAAATTAACTCCGGAGAGATTCAATTGTCGAACCAGATCCCGTATTTCTCCCTCCAGCACACCACCGCCCACCAAATCGAGTTGTGCCTCGGGATAAGATTTCTGTGCTTCAGCAAAGGCCCGCACCGCAACATCCACTCCGTAGTAGGGATGGAACCCGCGAGTACAAACCAGGTGCGGGCGCAACGGCTTACGCAAGCGATAGCGAAACTGAGAGAGATCGACAAGGTTGGGAACGACTTGCGCTTCCAACCCGAACTCCCGCAAGACATCGACCAGATACCCGGAAGGAACCACCAGTCGGTCGGTTCCTTTGAGCACGCGACGCGTGACGGCGGACCTTTGCAAATGATCCCGGCATTCTCCGCTTCGATAGTTGATCAGCGTCCTTTTCCCTCGCAAGCGAGCCACAAACCACGCGGGAAGCGGCGCCAGTAGAAATGATGAATAGGAGGCTGAGAAGATGTGGGCAATCTCTACTTCTTTCAAGTGATGCCAGAGCGTGAGGAGGTACAGCGGTTCGCGGATGATCGTTCGCAGCAAAGGCACACGCTCGACCCACCCAAGTCCGTAAGGCAGACGCGGGTCAACAGGAACGAAGCAGGCCTCGACCTCTGGATCCTTTTCCCAATTGCGCATTAACAAACTAGCCTGCACCGCCTGGCCTCCGACGTAACGCAAGCTCGGAGCCACGACGGCAACGCGGATGCGGGGACCTGCGGCGGCTTCCACGCGAGTCTGGCGGTGCAGAGTGCTGCGCTTGTTCTTTCTGCCAAGCACCTCGGCATAAAGTTCGCAATACTGCGCACGAATTCGCTCCACGCTGAAGCTCGCTCTTGCAAACTCCCGCGCCCTACTGGAGATTGAAGACCGCAATTCCGGATCTGCCAGCACGCGCTCCAGTCCAGCCGCGAGCGCTTCCGCATCGTTCGGAGCAACCAGAACCGCTCGCCCGTCGCTGGCGAGTTCCCTGGTGCCGCCGACGTCGGTCGCCACGACCGGCACTCCAGCGGCCATCGATTCGAGTATGACGTTCGAAAGACTTTCCGAAGCAGAAGGCACCGTTGAAACATCGACGCTGGCAAGTACGGCGGCTATATCACGGCGATCCCCGAGAAATTGAACACGCCCTTGCAGGCCCAGTTCAGTCGCTTCACGCTCGAGTTCCTGACGCAGAGGGCCATCGCCTATCAGCAGAAATTCCACGTTGGAAAGTCTTCGGCTCAGCCGCGCCGCCGCTCGAAGAAGTCCGCGATGGTTCTTATAAGCCGCATTCATTCGGGCAATCATTGCGACTCGAAGAATTCCTGCAACACGAGGCAGGGCAGGCACACTCTCCGCGAAGGCCTCCGGCGGTAGAGCATTGCCAATCACCGCAATCTTGCGTTCCGGGAGACCCGCATGCAACAGCCGATCAGCAGCCGCACGGGAGTTGCACACCACTCGGTCACACCAACGAAACATCGTTAACTGGGCGTGGAACTTGGCAGGAGTAAGAAGATCCCCGAGTTGAGGGTGACTGCCGATCACAACCGGGACCCGGGCCAGCTTTGCGGCCGGGATCAACATCAAATTCGCATAGAAGTCGAAGGCATGAGCCACCGCGACGTTCTTTTCTCGCAAATCTCGCATCAACTGCCAGCGGCTTCGGATCGACCGTAGGCCATAGAGGCTCCCACCGAGTTCGGACAAATGCAGTTCGCCCAGACCCTCCAGGAAGGGACCCTTTTTTTGCAAACAGCCTAGATGTACTTGAAAACCATCCTTCCTCAACGACCGCGCAATCTCTACGAATTGACGCTCTGTGCCACCCGTCTCCAGACTGTTGGTCATGAGAAAGATGGCGCCACGGGAACCGGAAAAAGGGAGTGGACTGTTTGTTTGCGAGGCTGCTGGTTGATCCGGTTCCGGCTTGGTTCCGTTGTCTGTCAACGAACTCATCCGAGGTTCCCCAGTCGCACTGATGACGCGGTACGGCTCGGCGCCCATTCCGTCGTCCGGATTCTCTCCAGAAAGTTGCGGTGCCACAGTTCGAAGATCAGCAAGCGCCAGATTCGGCCAGAATGGTCGCGGCGCTCACGAAAATGCTCATCGAGTAATCGCCTTATGCCCTCTGGATTGAAGTACCCCCGTTGCAGAGTTCGAGGCTCCAGGAGAACCGCCATGATCAGGTCCTTCAATTCATTGCGAATCCAGTGCACCAGCGGCATGGCGAAGCCCTGCTTCGGCCGGTACAGCGCTTCGCGCGGTACCCCGACTCGCTCAGCCAGCTTGCGGAGAATGTATTTCTGTTGCCCTCCGCGTAGTTTCCACTCCGCAGGCAGTCCCGTGGCCCATTCCACAAACAAGTGATCGAGAATGGGAACGCGCACTTCCAGCGAGGTCGCCATACTCATTCGATCAACCTTGGTCAGGATGTCGGCAACCATGTAGGTTTTCGTATCGACATACAACATTTGGCTGACAGGGTCTTTCGCCGGGGCCTGATCGAAATACCGGTACATCACATTCTCCGGGTTGCCGCCCGTCCGCAGAACGTCACGGAACTCATTGGACAACAGTGTCATGTCTCTTTCAAACGAGGGGACGAACGAAATACCATCCACATAACGCTCCCGCCAGGGCAAGGAAACGTTGTACGAGAATTTCCTCCCACGCATGTTCTGCGGCAACCGGGGATAGACCCGCTCACGGTATATACGCCACGCCCACCGCGGAATTCGCTCGAAGACCTGCCGGCGAAGATGTATTCCATAGCGGTCGTATCCCGCGAATATCTCGTCCCCGCCGTCGCCCGATAAGGCCACTGTCACATGCTTCCGGGCCATACAGGAAACGTAGTAGGTCGGCAACATCGAGGAATCCCCAAACGGTTCCTCGAGCGAACTGGTCAGCGTCTCGACTGTTTCCAGAACGTCGGGTTCCAGCACCAGTTCGTGGTGTTCGGTGCCGAAGTGTTTCGCGACAATTCGGGCATAGTGAGCTTCATTGAAATCTTCGTGACTGAAACCAATCGAGAAAGTTTTCACAGGTTTGGAGCTTGCCCGTGCCATCAAGGCGACGACCGTGGAGGAGTCGGTTCCTCCGCTCAGCAAAGCACCCAGAGGAACATCAGAAATCAACCGGATCCGCACCGCTTCGGCCAGCCGCCACTCGAGCTCCTCCAAACATTCCTCCTCGCTGCGGGGCGGGTGTGCGCCGTATTCCGGCAAGTCCCAATACTGCCGAACTTGAACCTGGCCTGCTTCGAACTCAAGCAAGTGTCCGGGCGGCAGCTTTTGAATGGGTAGAAAGGAAGTAATGGGATCGGGAATGTACCCGAAATACATGTATTGCAGAAGCGCTTCGTTGTTCACGCTGGCGAGTTCCGGGGCCACGGCAAGGATGGATTTGATCTCGGAGCCGAATAGTAACCGGTCGCCCGCGAGGGCATAGTGTAACGGCTTCTTCCCGAGGCGATCACGCGCCATCACCAGTTTGGCGTGGCGCTCGTCGTACAAGGCAAACGCAAACATGCCGCGCAGTTTGTTTACACAGTCAGCGCCAAAATCCTCATATAGATGAACGATCACTTCCGTATCGGTATGGGTATAAAAGCGGTGGCCGCGTTTCTCGAGTTCGCCGCGCAGTTCTGGAAAGTTGTAGATTTCGCCGTTGAAAACCACCCAGACACTTCGGTCCTCGTTAAACACTGGCTGGTGGCCTCCAGCCAGATCGATGATGCTAAGGCGACGCATACCGAAGCCCGTGCCGTCTTTGACGAAAATGCCTTCGTCATCCGGACCGCGATGCACGATAGCCTGGCACATGCGGTGAATCGTGGCTGCTTCAATTCGCCGGTCGGCAGCCGTGCTTACGAGGCCTGCGATTCCACACATGCATTATCCTCTCACGCTCACCTGGGGATTTGCGCTCTTGCAGATCTTAACGGGGGACTCGCAAGCCAGCTTTAAGCGGTAGTCACGGTACTCCCATGGGTTCCCCTCGCGACCTCGCAGGCAGCCCAGATCACCATTTGTCGCGCCGTAACGAAATGAATAACCCCTCGCCTGTCTAGTGCCCCTTCTACGAACTCGGTGAGGAATCGTTGCATGGCACCTCCCATCACAGCCTCTCGTTGGGTGGGATCCATACTGTGGGAATGCAGCTTGATAAAGAACCAGTCTGGCCTCTCCTGAACGAGAATCGCAGCCTTCTTCCAGAGAATGTCACCTGGTAAACGTAGGCGCACCTGATTTTCTTTTGCTGGCACGCACAATCCCATACCGGCTGCGCCCGTCGGTGAGTGCTGTTGTTTCTGCATGTTTGGATCCGCTTTCGGTGTAATTTCGGGTAGTTAGATTTTTCCGATTGCTTTCAGGCGACGGGTAAGCGATGCGGTAGAGTCCTGTGGTGTAGGCTACCAAGAAATACGGGAACAAGTTGTAGGCGGTATCGGAAAAAAACGCACCCACGACATAGGCTCCAAAGCTTGCCGCTAGGGCTCCGGTAAAGATCCGGAATTCCTTGTCGTCCTTATATGTTGTAGACTTGAGCGCCCAGCGTAGATTTCGCCGAGCTGCCCAAAGATAAAGCAGGAAAAGCATCAGCGCAGGAATGCCAGCTTCGGCGCCCATTTCAGTATACGTGTTGTGTGCCACGTGCCAAGACCCGGCAACCACCGGAAAGTTTCCAGGGCCAACGCCAACCAGCGGGTGATTTTTCATCATTTCAAGAGACAGACGCAACAACTCCAGGCGGCCCTCGCTAGAACCTCCTGACATCATTTCGCCGTGCGGACCAATGTCCTCTTTCATGGTCAAGATGGTGCTGAGACGCTCGCGGTAGTGGGAAGGAACCGCGAGCAACAAAACAACGCTGCCAACCCCGGCCAGTAACACCAAGCCGATTCTCCTCCCACGGATCCCAAAGTGCCATAGGGCGATCAAACCGCCGACCGCTATGGCGATAAAACCGCTCCGGGAATAGGTGGCCGTTAGCGCTACCAAGATGGCGGCGAGACTCAAGGCCCATAAACTTTTCTTGATGGGGCCACGAGCAAGCAAGAAGAAGCTGAGGCACAGCGGCCAATTGATCGCGAGGTTGACCGCCAGATCATTCGGGTTTTCGAATACACCACCCAAGGCACCCACCAACCGGCCTTGCTCGGTCCGGTGCACGATCAGGGATGCAACCGTCACGAAGCTCACGGCGGCAGCCTGTACATAGAGCAGCTTACGCAACTGCGGCAAGTTCTCAACAACCATGCCAATCAGCAATACAACCACGACGCCCTTGCCAAATCGGCTGAACACTGTATTAAAAGCCCCCCCTCTCCAGTAGGCGAAAGGAATGGTAATCGTCATTTGAACCATCAGCGCGAGCAGGAACTTGATCTCGAGTGGAAGTTGGAATTTTCCCTGCCTGCTTTTAAGGACGGATATGAGTGCCACCGCCGCCACGACAGCAACGATCTTGTTTAGAGGTAACAGGGACAACCCAGGAATTAGGTCTTCCGGTCGCGCATTATACAAGAAGACAAAGATCAGCAAAGCCTTGAATGCCACTGGGTTGCGCGGCTTTGTCTGGTTGACCGGCTTTTCAACACTCACTGCTAGCGTTGCCACTCTTTAATTCCTTTCGAAATGCTAGCCTCGCTTAAGGGGCTCCATGCCGCCTTGCTGCCGACCACAAAAGTAGCGAAAGCAACCACCGCCGCTAAATTAAGCAGCACAAAGGTGCCAGCGGCATCGGCGGCGCGTCCTAGCAGCCCGGTCTTCGAAAAGCGGACCAGCGCCATCAGGCCCAGCCCATAGAAGGCGAGCTGCAACGTCAGTACCGCTCGATAGAAGAAGCCAGGCAACCAGAGTGACGTCACCAAAGTAATCGCCAAAGCAAACGGCATCACCAGACGCAGAAGCTTGTGACTCACAAACTCGAACAGGAGCGGATTTCGGCAGCTTAAGACCCACGGCGCCAGTTGCACCAGTTGATAGTTGCCGCTCAAGGTGCGGACTTTTCGCGCGAACTCCCGTCCATCGCCCAGGTCTGGACTGTCCCAGGCGCGCGCTCGCGGTTCGAAAACCACACGCTGTCCCTGCCGCACGACTTGCAGGGGGATATAAACGTCATCCAGAATCGTTCCCACGGGCACCTCGGTCAGCAACTCGCGCCGCACCGCGTAGAGTGCGCCTGTCGCTCCCACCACCGAGCCTGTGGCCGCCTCCAGCTTCCGAACCCGCTTCTCCATCCGCCAATAGAGGCCCAGCCCCTGGCTGCTCTCACCTCTCGTGGCATCGCCCAGCATTAATTCGCCGCTCGCGCATCCCACGTCAGGATCGGCAAAGTTCTCGGCTAGCAGACGCACGGCTCCCGGTTCGATGGTCTGACGCGCATCCGTGAACACCACAATCTCTCCCTGGGCCAGTTCTATGGCATCGTTCAGACCGGACGCCTTGCCTTGCGCCAGCTGGTTCAGAACGACATGCATCCTTGCATCGTGCCCGTAGGCCCGGAGAATCTCCTCCGTCCGGTCGGTAGACCCGTCAGAAACCACGATGATCTGGCATCGATCCGCCGGATAATCGAGCCCCAGCAAGTTCTGCAGCTTCGTCTCCAGAATCTGCTGCTCGTTGCGCACTACCATGGCAATCGACACCAGCGGCGTGGATGAGCCGCGCTGCACCGGGCGGGAACGCCAAAGCATGCGCAGGCGCAACCAGCAGGCATACCCCACATACGTGTAGGCGATGAGCCCTGCTGCCAGCCAGAACACCCATTTCATGCAACTTTCCCCATTCCTCGTGGCCTCACTTGCGCAGTGCCAGTCTCGCGTCCTCGATCTTGTTCTGCTCTCACTTCACGGTTGTACGCGGCGCATGCTCGGCATAATCTCATTGCCCACCCCGGCCCAGCAGCACAATCTTGATGGTCTGGAAAAGGATCAGAAGATCCAGCCCCACGGAAGCGTTCTTGATGTAAAACAGGTCGTACTGCAATTTTTCCCGAGCGTCCTTCAGGGTATTGCCGTACTTGTACTGCACTTGCGCCCAGCCGGTGATTCCGGGCCGCACAGTGTGGCGTACTGCGTAGTAAGGAATTTCCTGGCTCAGCCACTCCACAAATTCCGGCCGCTCCGGACGCGGCCCCACGAAATCCATGTCGCCCATAAGCACACACCACAACTGCGGAATCTCGTCCAACCTTGTTACGCGCAGGACCCTTCCTACCCGCGTAATCCGTGGATCATCGTCGGCGGCCCAGGTTGCGCCCGTGTCTGCCTCCGCGTCCCGCAGCATGGTTCGGAGTTTGTAGCAGTAGAATTCGTGCCCGCCCAACCCCACGCGCTTCTGCTTGTAAAGCACGGGACCGGGAGAATCCAGCTTGATCGCCAGCATGGCGAAGAGAAGCAAGGGCAGCGTCAGCAGCAGCCCGACCGCCGCCACCATTGCCGCAAACAGGCGCCTCACCAGCAGGAACCCTGTACTGAAGCGGAATCCCTCGGCAAAGATCAGCCAGCTCGGATATAACTGCTCGACCTCGATCTTCCCGTCAATCTTCTCCAGCCACGAGGTTGCCTCTTCCACCTTCACACCCGCCAGACGCAGAGCGAGCAACTCTTCGAAGGGCAGCGTTCCGCGCCGGTCGGGCATGGCAACGATGACACGCTGTACATCCTTCTTCCGGGACACGCCGCGCAGGTGCGTTGCGACCGTTTCGCGTGTCAACACTCCGAGGATGTTCCCCGTCCATCCCACTACCTCAATGCCCAGGTCCGAACCCAGACCTTCGAGCAGCCGTTGCGCTCGGTCTCCTGTGCCCAGCACGTACACCCGCTCCCGGAAATAGGGTTGCCGCACCAGCCATGCGTAGACGGCACGCCAGCCAAAGAGCGCGAAGACGAGGATTATCACTCCCCAACCCGCAGATGGCCCTCCGGGAAGCAGGCTGGGGCGGAACTTGAGGACCGGCACCAGCGCTAGAACCACGAGTCCGAGCATGCACAGCAATCCGAACGTTTTCTCACCCTTGCTGCCACTTCGGGGGATCTCGTATAAATCGAACCAGTGGGAAAGCAGCAGCACGATCGCGGTGACGACCAAAAGCTTCAGATACCCATTTTCGATGAATAGTTCGTTGCTGAGCCGGAGTAAGCTGTATTCCCGATTACGCACAAGCAGCATCGCGGCCCCGAACGAGAGCCCGACCATCAATGCTTCCCCCGCGAGCAGCACCAGGGTCCGCACCGGGTAATATACTTTGAAGAGCCGGATCACTTCTGGTCCCCTTTAGGCCTTGGTAGCAGGTTCCTTCTTCTGGTAGGTCTCGTAGTAGTAGCGCGCGTAGGGCAACGCATCCTCGCGGGTCCCGTTGAGTACCACACCCACCAGAGCCTGGTCCGGGAATTCCTGGCGCGCCTTGCGGGCTAGATCGAACGGCGTTGCATTCGATCGCACCACCATTAACACTCCGTCACACGCCTTGGCCAGCACGCTCGCATCAGAAACCGGGAGGGCAGGTGGCGAATCGATGATGATCCAGTCAAACAAAGGCTCCACCCGTTGCAGCAGCAGCTTCAGCCGTCCATTGCCTATGAGTTCCGCCGGATCCCCTACCCCTGTACCGCTCGGGATGAAGAAAAGATTCTCCAGAGGTCCCCGCTGCATGATGGAAAACTCGTCATTCTTCCCCAGCAGGTAGTCGGAGAGCCCCGGATCGGACGTCGTACCCAGCATCATGTGCAGACGCGGCGCGCGCAGATCGGCATCGATCAGCAATGCCCGGCGCCCATGCTGCCGCACCATCACCTGCGCCAAGTTGGACGACGTGAACGACTTGCCTTCCTTGGGCAGCGCGCTGGTGACAAGAACCTTCTTCAGCGGCATCTTTTCGCGCAGGTGATACAGGCGCGAACGCAGAGTGCGGAATTCCTCCGTGCCGCACGCACTGTCGTCGCCGCTCAGGAAGAGCATGGTCGTCGGATCCGGTTTCCATTCCTGTTGTGCAGCGCGGGCCAGCAGCGTATCGACGCCGAACGGGCTGGCGAAGGCCGGCATGCCCGGGTGGCCCAGCGCGGGGTCCGCAGGAGCAACCATCGCTGCCGCTGCCGGCGTCTCCGCGAATACAGGCGGATCGGCCACCGGAGTCGTAGCGAAGCTGGGCTGCCCCGCGCCTCCCGGAGTCGCTGCCCGCTCCTGTTCGGCTTTTTTCAGGGCTTCATGAATTCGGCTCATAGTTTCCTTTCGTCGGGAAGGTCCTTGTCTTCCTGGCGCAAGCGATCGGCCAGCGTGGCCAGCGACCGCAACGCTTCCACCAAATCGAATTTGTCCGGACTCGGGCTCGGCGTCGGTACCGTCAGTGCACCGGACGTAGTGTTGTCGCCCAGATCGAAATCCCGCGCTACCCCATCGACCACCGCGGGCCCGATTATCTTCTGCTGATCCACGAACGAACTTACCAGGCAGTGCTCGCACAGAAGATTGATCACGCGCGGTATCCCGGACGCATAGCGGTGTATTGCCACCAGGGCCTCGGGGTCGAAAATCTGCTGTCCATTCGAGCCCGCGATGCGCAAGCGCTGCTGCACGTATGCCTTGGTCTCTTCGAGGGTCAGCGCATGGGTCTTCGCCCGCAGGGTCAGACGTTGCCGCAATTGACGCAATTGCGGCTGCTTCAGTTTCTGTTCCAGTTCCGGCTGTCCCACCAGAACGATCTGCAGCAGCTTTTCCGTGAACGTCTCCAGATTGGTCAGCATGCGGACCTCTTCCAAAACTTCCTCGCTGAGGTTTTGCGCCTCATCGACGATGAGCACTGCCGTCTCCCCCGCCCGGTAGCGATCCAGCAGCCAGTTGTACAGCCGCAGCAGGACCTGGCTCTTCGCCTTCGAATCGCATGGGATGCCGAAGTCCGCCATCATGTAATCCAGAAACTGCGGCACGTTCAGGCGCGAGTTGAAGATGAACGCCGTCGCCACTTGCTGGAGACGCAACCACTCCAGCAGCTTGTTGATCAAGGTGGTCTTGCCCGTGCCCACTTCTCCGGTGAGCAGCACAAAGCCCTTGCGGCTTTGGATTCCATAGGTCAGGCACGCCAGCGCCTCCTCCGTGTGCCGCGTCAGAAACAGATAACGCGGGTCGGGATTCACATTGAACGGATTCGCCCGTAGTCCGTAGAACTCTTTGTACATAGTCGTTCCTAGAGCCTGCTTCGCTTAAACTCCAACCGTTTCCTTGTGTTCGTCTTTATGTTCGTCCGGACTCTTGTTCCGGTTCCAGAACCTAAGCTTGCTGTTTCCATTTTCCGCGGCCACCACGCCGACCCAGGGAACCGCCGCCAGCAAGGGCAGCTCCAGAGCTGCCTCGGCATCAGCCTCGGTGCGAATCGATTGGTCGCGCAACTCCAACCACATCGCCAGTCCGATTCCCAGTGCCAGTCCGGCGCCAAGGCCGCCGCCGGCAAACAGCCAGGGGTTGGGGAAACTCGGAGAGTCCGGCAGGTTTGCGGGGTTCACGATCAACATCCGCTCCCCTTGCGACTGGTTGGTCATATTCACTGTCAAATCAGCCTTGCTCTTATTGGCCAGCAAGGCTTGATAGTTCTTCTGGGCGTTGTCGTAGCCGCGCATCAGCCCTTTATATTGTTCTTCGACAGCCGGGCTCAGCGACACTCGCCCCTGATACACCGCGATTTCCTGCTGATACCTCTTCTGGTCACGCGTGGCCGCTGCGATCAGGTCCCCGTACTGGTGGACCTGCATCCGCAACTGGCGGATCTCGGGCGGTTCCATGGCCGAAGCCTTATCACTGCCGGTGTCGGTGGCATCGGACGATGCTTTGTTGATCTCCGCCAGTTTCTTTTTCACTTCGGCGATATCGGCTTTCGCCTTGATCACATCTGGATGGTCGTCGGTGTAACGCGCCTGCAACTCCAGCAGTTGCGACTGCACGTCGGATAACTGTTTTTGAAGTGTGTCCGGATTGGTCGAAGATTGCGACATTTTCCACGTTGCCACCTGCTGCGCCAGCACCGATTCGGTGTACGCCTTGTCCTGCTGCGCCCGGTTCAGCGTCTGCGTATTCGCGTCCAGTTGCGAGTTCAACCCCATCAGGATTTTCAGGTTGTTCTCTTCGTCTCCCGGAAGCCCCTGTCCCACGTACTGCTTCTCGAAGTCCGCCAGTTTCTTGTCCAGAACCTCCAAATTGCTCTTGGCGTCCTCCAATCCTTTGTTCAACACGTTAGTCGTACCCGTCGCTCTGTCCTGCATGTACGTAAGGTTTTTCTCCAGCAACAGCGATGTCACGCCGCTGCAGATCTCCTGGGCCTCACGCGGATTCGAGGCCGTAAAGATCAGTGTGAAGGCGGGCTCACTGCCCTGGCCGGGCCTCCTTTTCCCAGCGGCTTGAGAGAGGTCAAGGGTAAAGGGCTCCACCTTAAAGGTCTGGAAAGATTCAATGTCATTGATCGCCTCATCGATGCTCTGGCTGCTCTTGTCGGGACCGTAGATTTTCTGCAATAGAGGCTTCAGTGCGGACTGGCTTGTCGCCTGGTTGACCAGAGTCATAAAACGCGTCGCCGGATCTTCCGTGGCCACCGGCTGCACCATGGTGTCCGGCACCTTCTGCCCTTCCACCTGGACCGTCGACTCCGAGATGTACTTAGCGAAGTACCGGTTCACCACCAGGCAGGCCATGTATCCCAACAACAGGGTAACCAGCGCCGGAACCAGGATCACCTTCCGCCGCCGGCGCAACATGGCTAGATAATCGTCCATCGTTAATTCGCGATTCTGAATCATGCTCGTATTCCTTCTGGCCGCGTGCCCCATCTTTGCTTTTTAGCAAGGGCGCGAACTCGCCGGGCCTTTAAGATCAGTCAATCCGGATCGGCCTGGGGGTCCAATCCAATCCAAACGTTGCCACACTTCGGTTCGAAATGCGGTTGCAGGGACTGCTAGTACAGAACGACTGGTCAAATGCCAGTTCGTTAAACTGGTAGCTGATATAAACGTGGAAGTCTCGCCCCAACGCGCGGTGCAACCCGCCCCCGACGAAACCGTAGCTGTAGGAAGTCGCGTCATTGGCCGGACAGGCCGCTTGAGAGGTCTGAGGGTTGTAGCACTCCATCAATTGCTGCTCTGACAGCGGCTGCACCAGGCCGTTGCTCGAATATCCGATGTCGACAAATGCGCCCCAAACCCGGGACAGCGGGCGCGACGCACTCAGTCTCACAATGTTACTCTGTGCCCCCGCAAACAATCCCGACCCGCTGGTCTCGAAGCGTTGAAACTCCAGATCCAGAGATGTTTTCGGAAACTGGTAGCGCAGACGAGCCTGCGCCGCCACCCCCAGTTTTGTGTTCTTGATGGTCGTGGGGATCAAGGCGTCCCCTGCAATTTGACAAAAGAAAGCTGGAATGGTGGGATCGCTACACACGGCACTTTGCGTGTCGATAAAGGTCATTTGCGGCCCAGCCCCGACCAGAAAATCCATCCGTCCTGAAATCCGATGTCCGTACAACCCCTCAATAATGTGGGAATGAAATGCCGTTCCAAGGACCGAAAAATCAAACCCTTGATATCCATAAACCAGCGCGATCTGGGTATGCGAGGTCAGAATACGGTTGTATCCCACCTGAGCCGAGACCTGCGAACTGCCGATAAAAGAATTCCCCTCCGTGTCGGTCCCGTAAAAATGCGTGAAGGCGTATCCCCCTGCCGCCGTGATCGCCGATCTGGACGAAAGGTCTTCGGATATGTCCGCCAGGCTCACGTTCAGGATGCGCGGGGCTAATCCCAGGTTTCCCAGACTACTGCCTCCCCAGAAACCGCCAAACCCGGTATTGCCCAGCGATGCGATCCCCTGCGAACCCAACGAACCATAGGACCCTCCGAAGTTACCTTCGGGCAGATAGCTGAAGCTGTCGCGCAACGACAATTGCCCCCGCTTCCAAGTGATCTTCTGGTCGAGATCCATTTGTTGCAGCGACTCGAAGCCTTGTCCCGGCAGGTTGTAGTACGCGACCCCGCCTACATAATCGAGAGCCAGGTCGTAGTTGCTCCACAACCGTCTCAGTATCGCGCTTCCCAGCGCACGGGTGACAGAGGTGACGCCCCCACCGCCCGGGACACCGCCTCCGTTCGATTCCGCCGACTCGCTGAACGTCGCTCCCGGTTGCAGGTAACTCAACGGTGCCGCATGCGGCTCCAGCGACGGCAGGTCCAATCCCGAGAGTGGCGGATTCTCGCTGATGGGAGGCGGCGCATTCTCCTGGCCATACGCAGGCGTAGGTTCCTGCTGACCGCTCTGCGGAGCAGCCCCGGTCGATGGTGGCTTGGAACTGTCTTGGGCCCACGCTCCACTCAGCGCGCAGGCCAGCATGCCCAGAGTCCAGACGGTCTGAAGTTTGCTCATCGCCCTCCTTACGGGACTATCACCGTGTCGCCCGGCTTCAGCATGATGTTCTGTTCAGGATGATTCCCCTTGATCACTTCCTTGTAATTGAACGGCAGCTTCTCCTGCTTGCCGTTCTCCGTCCGCAGCAGGTAGATCCCCTTCAGATTGGCGAACTGTGTGAAGCCCGCCTGAGCCAGCGCCTGCAGCATGGTCATGTGCGGCAGCAAGGGCAGCGGACCGGTGCGCAGAACTTCTCCCGACACAAAAATGCGCCGGCTGTTCATTGCAGTCACCACCACGGTCACCCGCGGATCAGCAATGAACTTCTTCAGCTTCTCGGTGATCGAATCTTTCAGTTGCAGCGGAGTCAGCCCCGCCGCTGGAATATCGTTCAGCAACGGCATCGAGATTTTTCCATCCGGACGCACCGGCAACTCTTCTGAAAGATCCGGTTCCTTCCAAACTGAAATGCGCAGCACGTCGTCGGCTCCAATCACATAATCGGACGATGCCTCCGGCTCCTGTGCCGTTGCGGCAGACTTGTCGCTCTTAGCCGCCTCGCTCTTGACCGCGTCGCTGGTCTGCGCCAGCATTCCCGCCGCCAGCAAACCCATCCCCATCAACCCTGCCAGCTTCATCGCTCTCTTCATACTGTCTCCGCGGAGCTAGGACGCTCCGTATCCTTCAAATCCAATTTGCTTCAACTTGTAGAGCAACGCCTTGTAGCTGATCTGCAATTCCTCCGCTGCCCGCCGCCTGTTCCAGCGCGTGCGCGTCAACGCGTTCAGGATCAGTTCCTTTTCCGCCTCACGCGAGGCTGCTCTTGACGCTGCCTTCAGCGAAATTCCCGCGACGTTGCTGCCTGCTTCCGGCTTGCGCAGCACAGCGCGCAGACCGCCCAGGGCCACGTCCTCATCTCCCAGCGTCACCAGTACCCGGGCGGCGTCTTCCAGTTCCCGCAAGTTCCCCGGCCACGAATAATCCAAAAACAATCGCAGCGTCTCCGCGCTCAAGTCCGGAACCCTACGGCGGAAATCCCGCGCGTACTTGCGCAGGAAGTAACCCATCAGGAATGCAATATCTTCTTTCCTCTGGCGCAATGGAGGCAGCCGCAAACACACGCCGCTGATGCGGTAATAAAGATCCTCGCGCAATCGCCGCCGTTTGACTTCCACTTCAAGATCGCGAGCGCTGCCACAAATGAGCCGGGGACGCTCGCTGCCACCCGCGCCATTCCCAGGAGATTGCGGCAGCGCTTCCAGCAGGCGGGCTTGGCACTCCGGATTCAAATCGGCCAATTCGTCCAGATAGACCGTGCCGGCGCTCGGCTGCGCCCCTTCGTTTTCTTGTTCTCGCAAAACCTCCAGATCCTCAGGCCTTAGGCCTAAACACTGAAACCGGCGGAAAGGTTGCTCACTCCGCTGCGACATCTGATGGATACGTTGCGCCGTGGCGTGCTTGCCCGCGCCGGGCTCCGCCAGCACCAGAACCGGCACGCCCCTCTGTGCCAGCTCCCGGATCACCATCTCCATCGGGCGCATGCTCGCGCTCACGCCTTCCACAAACGCAAGCCCAGCTGGCTCAGCAGATGAGCGTTCTCCACCGCCTTTTCCACCATTAGGCAAGGACTTACCCACTTTTACCTTTTCAGCCGATTGTTGGCTTTTGCCCGATCCGCCGCCGTCGCTGCTTCCGTGCCAGCACGAGGATTGCCACTGCCGCGCGTCGGCCGAGCAAACTAGGGAAATTCATTGTACTCCCTATTTTCAATAGCTTAGAGCCAATGGGGGATACGCTGGGACCGGACCAGACCCTAGTCAGCAAACTACCTCGGGATTTGTAGGAAAACTTTTTCTCACTATGTATGGGGGCTTTCGTTTTGGCCAACGTCGCACTATCGTCGGTAAAAGTTCTTGCTTGCGCTCGTTGCGCGGCATGACCACCGCCACCCTTGCAGCGTACTTGGCTCGGCAACACCCTGAAAGTTACCCTCATTAGCGATTTCTGTGAGTCGGAGTTTGCATTGCACACCTGCGCCGTTTCGCTTATTCTCGTAGTTCCCCCCGGCCGCTTCTGTGATCCAACCGTTGCAAACCGAGTCATCGACCGCGCGCCCGGCGTCCACCATCCTGAGAGCAGTTCCTCTCGGGCAGGTGGGTATCCTGGCAGGCCTTTCTCTCTGGCTCTACTCGTCCACCCTCGCACACCTTGTAGGCCAGTGGCGGAACGATCCGAATTTCTCTCATGGGTTCTTTGTTCCTCTCTTCTCCGCCTTCGTGATCTGGCAGGAGCGCGATCGCCTCGCTCGGATCATTCCCCAGCCATCATGGTCCGGACTAATCGTGCTCGCGGCAGGCATGGGCCTGCTCATCGTCGGCCGGTTGGGTGCGGAGCTTTTCCTGGACCGCTCTTCGCTGCTGCTGGTGGTAGCCGGAATCGTGATCCTTTTTCACGGATGGAATCTGTTTCGCGCGGTGCTGTTTCCCTGGGGATTCCTGCTGATGATGATTCCCATCCCCACCATCGTTTTCAACCAGATTACTTTCCCGCTGCAATTGCTGACCTCGAAGGTCGCCGCCACGGTGCTCCCGGTGCTCGGAGTTCCGATTCTGCGCGAAGGCAACGTGATCAACTTGCCGTCCATGGCTCTCGAAGTCGCCGAAGCTTGCAGCGGCATTCGCTCCTTGATGTCTCTGGTGACGCTCGCCATCATCTATGGATATCTGATGGAAAAGCGTCTCTGGGTGCGCTGGCTGCTCGCTTTCGCGTCTGTGCCCATCACCATCGCCGCCAACGATGTCCGCATCATCGGGACAGGGTTGCTCGTCCAGTACTGGGACCCCGAGATGGCCGAGGGCTATTTTCACGCTTCCTGGGGATGGATCATCTTCGTCGTTTCTCTGATCATGCTCTACGCTCTGCACGGACTGGTCCGCTTCTTGTTCCCCGAGAAAGGCGGTGAGTCGTGAGGACCTCCTCCACTCCGCGCTTCATCCTGGCCACACTGCTAATCGCCGCTGCGGCCATCTTCCTACAGGCACGCGCGCGTAGCGAGGTCTTTCCGCCTCGTCTTCCCTTGAAACAGTTTCCCGCGCAGTTAGGCGGCTGGACCGGTACCGACGTTGCCATCGACCAGGACACCCTCGACGTGCTCGGGCCTGGCGACTTTCTTCTGCGCATCTATCAGAACCAGGAAACGACCCCTGACATCGATTTATTCATCGCCTACTTCCGTAGCCAGCGCTCCGGCGATACCATCCATTCGCCCCAGCACTGCCTTCCCGGATCAGGCTGGGCACCGGTCGAGAACCAACGCATTACTCTTACGATGCCGGGTCACGAACCGTTTCCCGCAAACCGTTATCTCGTCGCGAAAGGAGACTCCCGCAAACTCGTTCTTTACTGGTTCTGGGCACACGATCGCGGGGTCGCCAGTGAATACTGGGCCAAGTTCTACCTGGTCGCCGACTCCATCAAGATGAACCGCAGCGACGGCGCCCTAGTGCGCATTTCCACTCCGATGTACCCCGGCGAAACCGCCGACGCCGCGCAGCAGCGCATTCTTCCCTTCGCGGGCGACGTCCTGCCATTACTGGGTAGCTACATTCCGCGCTGAGGAGATTTCCGCGCTCACTCCTTGGATCAATATCAACGCCCCTCTGATTCTCCCGGGGCGCCGAACTACTCGCAAACGGCCCCGGCTATGACTCCAGTAGTAACTGTTTCCCGCGGTTACCGTGCAGTATCATGAGGTGTTGTGCGGATGCATGCCTTTGTGTGCCTCCCCCCATCCGCAGTTGGAGAATCCGATATGAGTTGGTCCGTTTCCGTCCGTCTGCTGCTGGCTTGCTCTCTTCTCACCACCATGTTTACAGGCTGCTCGCGGGATCCCAACGTGCGCAAGCAAAAATATCTGGACAGCGGCGAAAAATATTTTGCCGAGGGCAAGTACCGTGAGGCCTCTATCCAGTATTTGAACGCCATTCAGATCGACTCCCGTTTCGCCCAGGCGCACTACGATCTCAGCCAGACCTATCTCAAGCTGGGCGACAGCAACCGCGCCTTCCAGGAACTAACCCGCACCGTTGAACTCGCTCCCGATAACTATCGCGCCCACACCGATCTCGCCAACCTCCTGGTGACGGTAAGGAATCCCGACGGTACTCCGGTGCAGGATACTCTCAAACAGGCGAAGACCCACCTCGACCTTCTCCGTCAAAAGCAGCCCAATAACCCAGAAACCCTCGAAGCCTGGGCCAACTACTACGTGGCGCAGAACAATCTCGGCGCCGCGATTCAGGAGATGCAGCAGGCAATCTCGCTCGACCCCAATCGCTCCGAATCTTACCTGCTGCTCGCGCTCCTTCAGTTCCGCTCCAACCTGCCCGATCAGGCCGAGGCCAACTTCAAGAAGTCCATCGAAGTCGATCCCAAAGCGTTGAGCCCGCAACTGGCCTTGGGCGGTTTTTACCAGTCGCGCAATCGCCTGCCCGAGGCTGAACAGCAGTTCCACCGCGCTATCGCCCTCGATCCCAAGAATCCCAGCCCGCGAGCGGCCTTGGTCCGGCTGTTGATGCTGGAAGGCAAAAAAGCCGAGACCGAGTCTTTTCTGCAGCAGACCAAGCAGGACATTTCGGACAAATCCGAGGGCTATCGCATGCTCGGCGACTTCTATTTCGCCAACGGCGATCTCGACAAAGCCACGGTCGAGTATGCCTCGCTCTACAAGGATCACTCCAGGGATATTCAGGTAAAGAAGAACTATGTACAGCTGCTGATTCTCAAGAACCAGTTGGAAGAAGCCACCAAGTTGAACAATGAAATTCTGAAGGCTTCCCCGAAAGACGTGGATGCCCTCGTTTACAAAGCCCAGGTACAACTCCGGCAGAACGATGCCGCCGGCGCAACCAACTCGCTCCAGAGCGCCCTGCGCAACGATCCCGACAACGCCATCGCTCACTACCAGTTGGGGATTGCCTTCGATCAGCAGCACAACGAGGGCCGCGCCGAACAGGAGTGGCGCGAAGCGGTCCGACTGCGGCCGGATCTGACCGACGCGCAACGAGCCCTGGCCGCCCTGGCGTTACGCCGAGGTGATCTCGATGCCCTCACCCTGACCGCGCAGCAGATCATCGCCACACAGCCGTATTCGGCGGACGGCTACCTGCTCAAAGGCATCGCCGAAGTTACCCGGCAGAAATACAGCGACGCCCAGCAGGATGCGCAGCGGGCCATGCAGAGGGCCCCGCAAAGCCCCGCGCCCTACGTGCAGATGGGGAATGTTCATCTCGCCCAGAAACAATACGCCGATGCCGAGAAGTATTACTTGGAGGCGCTGGACAAGGATCCATCTTCCTCCGACGGCCTCAGCGGTTTCATGAACACCTGCTTTGCACAAAAGCAGTTCGATCGGGCGATTGCTGCTGCCCACGCACAAATTGCCAAGCAGCCCAACAACAGCAATTTCTACGATCTGCTCGGAACCGCGCTGTTCAACGGCAAGAAGGATCTGCCCGGCGCCGAGGCCGCTCTGCGCAAGGCCGTCGAACTCGACAAGAACAACCTTGATGCCGTCGAAAAACTAGGCAAGGTGCAGGTGCAGGAGGGTTCGGCCGATCAGGCCATCGCTCTTTATCAGCAGTCCATCCGGGACAATCCGCGCGACGTGCGTCTCTACATTCTCTGCGGCGAACTCTACGAATCGAAACAGAACTGGGATCAGGCCAAGACCCTGTACCAGCAGGCGCTCAGCATTCAGCCCGATCATCCCCTTGCTTCCAACAATCTTGCCTACGTGATCCTAGAGCAGGGTGGGAATGTGGATGTCGCCCTAGGCATGGCCCAGACCGCGCGGCGCGGCATGCCTGACTCGGCGAACGCCGCCGACACTCTGGGCTGGGCCTACTATCAGAAGGGCATCTACCACTCTGCCATTAGTCAGTTTCAGGAGGCGTTACGTCTCGCTCAGAAACGCGGAGACCCCGACGACGCCACCATCCACTACCATCTGGGCCTGGCCTATCAGAAGGCCAATCAAACTGCACTGGCCCGCCAGCAACTGGAAAAGGCGTTGAAGCTCAGCCCCAATAACACAGACGCTCGCAAAGCATTGTCGGAACTGCGCGGCTAACGCGAGAAACCCGGGCGAAAAAAGTAAAACCCCGCCGAGCGGCGGGGTTCGTCTTAAGAACAGAAATTAGCGACCACAGTTCAGCTTCCGGCGGACCGCTATGGCCAAGCCGAGCAGCCCCGTTCCCAGCAGTGCCAGTGAACTTGGCTCAGGAACCACCACGTTCGTATCGCCGCTCGAAATGTTCGTGCTGCCGTTGAAGAATCCCTTGCCCGTGTTTATCGTCAACTGCACGGTCACACCTACGGTTGGGTATCCGCTGCCGGTCGTTCCCGACAACGAGCCCGTCAAGGTGTAGTTATGAGTTCCGTTCGCCAGGGTTACTAGCGTCCAGGTTACAGGCCCATCGAAGGTTCCGGTAAACAGCACCCCGTTGGGGATGCCGCTGCTACCGTTACCCATGATGGTAAAAGTCCCGCCGCCCGCGAAGGTGCCGCCCATTTGCAGCGAACCGCTCGTCAGTGCTCCGGTGGTAAAGCTGACGCTGCCCAGATCGTTACCCGTGGTCAGTCCGCTCAGCCCGTTGACGGCAACCAAGACCGATCCGGTCAGCGTCAGACCGCTGCTCGAACCCGACAAAGTGCCGCCGCTGTTGGTGTAATCAATGCTGTTCTTGGCAAAAGTTGCCGTCGGTAGGGCGATGGCCAGAACAACCAGCCAGAGGATTTTCTTCATCCGCGTTCTCCTAAGGTTCCGTTCCGGGTCTTTGTAGGAATCACGGCGGCCCGAACCTTAGTGGGGGAAGCCTACCAAGGCATGCAATAATGTGCACCCCGACTGCCAAAGCGCTCCTCAGCGGAACTCTATAACAGCAAGTAATTTAAGAGAAAATCGGCAGCTATGAGTCGAGCCAGATGTGCAAGTTCCTGCACAAAAAAAACACCAGGCTGACAACTGTGCCGGAACGCCCGGAGGTTCAGTCCGCCGCAACCTCTCGCTTAGGGCCGTCCGCATCGTGCCGCTTGGCGGTACGATTTGAAGGCAGACCCGCGTCGCGAATCTTGTAGAGCAGGGCGCGGTAACTGATGCCAAGTGAGCGCGCCGCCTGCTTGCGGTTCCAGTGATGATTCTGCAGAACCTTTAGGATGATCTTCCGCTCCAGTTCGCGAACCGCCTGACGAGTCACCTTTTTCAGTGAAATCGGCCCGTCAATCGGGAGCTCCGCGTCAAAAAAGTCGGGATCCCGCGGCGTCAGATCGGCCAGCAGTACTTCCTCATTGCCCAGAATCACGTAGCGCTTGACTAGGTTTTCCAGCTGGCGGATGTTTCCCGGCCAGTGATACTTACGCAAGACTGACATTATCTCGCCGGAGAGCGGCTTGGCGCGGCAGTTGTACTTGCGGTTGTGGTACTCCAGGAAATAGTCCACCAGCTCGGGAATATCGCGGGCGCGTTCGCGCAGCGGAGGCAGATGCAGGTTCACCACATTGATGCGATAGAACAAATCGGAACGGAACGTGCCGTTTTCGATTTCCTCCTCCAGCTTGCGGTTGGTGGCGCAGACTACGCGCACTTCCACTTTCTTGTCTTCCTGCGCCCCGATGCGGCAGAACTGCCCATCCTGCAGGAGCTGGAGCAGCTTCGATTGCAGCGACATGTCCAGCTCAGAAATCTCGTCGAGGAACAGGGTGCCGCGATGGGCCATCTCCACCCGGCCCGGCTTCACGCCATAGGCCCCGGTGAAGGCGCCCTTTTCGTACCCGAACAACTCGCTTTCCAATAGCGTCCCCGGAATGGCCGGGCAATTCACCTTCACCCATGGTCCGGTGCGCCAAGGCGAGGCCAGGTGAATCATACGGGCGATAATGTCTTTGCCCGTCCCGCTCTCCCCTTGGATCAACACCGGGACATTGGCGCTGGCCAGTTTCGTCAGGCGCTCGCGCACGGCCCGCATCGTTTCTGCGTGCCCAAATACAATCTCTTCCGGCGGCATTTCCCCCAGAGGCTGGACGAGCGCATTTACGCTGCTGCTGCTGGTCATGACGGGCTTCTACACCAGGGGGGAGTTTCCAGCTTGCACTCCAAGAGCCAAAGCCGGATGGGCCCACTACGGCTCAGGCAAATGTAACTTATGTGATTGAACGGGATCAACTTACCAAAGAGCCGGAGAAGCGCACCCCGGTCACCACTGGCCGGACACAAGGGTAACACTCCACGCCGGCCAGGGAGAAAAGATTTTCACACTGCAGACGCGGCTTTCCGCCGCCGGGTCCCGATGGCATTGCTTTCGCGCAGCAGCGGTCTGGAGAACTTCAGACCCAGCAGGTAGAAACCCTCTGCGTGAGTGCTCCGCAGAGCTTTGGCGCTCAGGCTCCGCGAAACTCGCGCCAGCAACGCCAAAGCCGCCATCGGGGCGCTCGGAATCTCCAGCTTGATCTGGCTGGTGGAAGGCAGAACGCGGCGAACCGCGATCAACATACCTCCCGCGCTCACATTCAAAGCCGTGGCAAACTCCAGGAATTCGTTGCCCTTGGCGTCGCGGCTGCGGACGAAAACGGGGATGGCCAAGGGGAGTCTTGACCATTTTCTCCGCTCGGTTCCCGGTCTTGCGGCGCGCATGTACACCTCTCTCCCGGAGCCTTTTGCCCCTAACAGGCAAGCACCCCAGTGGCCAAATGTCCGATGAATCCCCCTTAAGACCCGGCGACAGGCAGAAAACTCCGGCACTCCGCACCCAAGAACAGGCACCAGAACCGACATCTGCCCCATTCTCCTTCGCTTTTTCTTTCTCTGCCGGGGGAGCCGCCCTGTACCGCTCGGCCCCTCGAAAGTGCAAGGTTTTGCTACACTTGGGTAATTCCGTTGCATTTTTCGTTGACAACAACCTAACCCTGCAATACGATTTTTTAACGGCGCTCTTTCCTTACGAGTGGGGTGTCGTTCCCTCCCCGGTTAGCCTGTGGTTTTTTCCTCATGGCCACTGCCCATAAGAACACGTCTGTGCCCGACGAAGCAGCCGTTCCGGCGCCAAAACGCGCCTCGGACGCCGCGCTGCCTGCGAGTGCTGACGTTCCCAGCCCGGCGAACCTTTTGCAGGAGTACAACGAACTCCGCGAGCGCTTCCAGCGCACCACCAACGCCCTGGCCTCCGCCGCGCATGACCTGAAGACGCCCCTGTCCATTCTCAACGGCTACGTGGAGCTGTTGCACAGTGAAAAGCTGGGCCCGCTCAGTGAACGCCAGCGTGAAGTCCTGCGCGACATGCAGGCCAGCGGAAAGCGTCTGCAGCAGTTCATTCAGGATTTTCTGACTTTCAGCGCGCTTGAGACCGGCGGACTGCGCATGCAGTTCGCGCCGGGGAACATCAACGATTGTTTATCCGAGGTGTGCCATTTGTGGTCCGGCCGGTTCCAGAGCAAAGGGCTGGCGCTCTATTTTCTGGCCAACGATAAATTGCCGGTGTTTCCTCTCGACGCTCCCAAGGTGGAACGAATCGTCTCCAACCTGCTGGAGAATTCCTTCAAGTTCACGCCGCAGGGCGGAACCGTGTGGCTGCACGTGGAGCCGCACATGTGGGAAAGGCGCGCCACGGCTCAACCTTCGGCCGCCGAGCGCCGTCGCCAGAATGTGAGCCATCCCAACTCGGTAAAGGTCAGCGTTTCCGACACCGGGCCGGGAATTTCGCCCGAATTTCACATTGAAGTTTTTGACGATTTCTTCCGCCTTCCCGGCACCGAGAATCAGGAAGGCATGGGCTTAGGGCTGGCCATCGCGCGCCGCCTGGTGCAAGGCATGGGCGGCAAAATCTGGCTGGAAAGCGACCCCGGTGGAGGCTGCAAGTTTTCCTTCCTCATCCCATACCAGCCCGTCGCCGCCGCCAAAGGAAAGGCTCAAGGAAAGGCTCGATGAAGCAGACCGCCAAAATCCTGCTGGTGGACGACGAACCCGGCATGCTGCGTTACATCAAGACGCTGCTCGAGGTGGACGACTACAAAGTCGAGACTGCCACCACGGGCGAGGAGGCCTTGCAGCGCGTCGAGAAAGGCCCGCAGCCCGACCTGGTGCTGCTCGACGTGCTCATGCCCGGCATTGACGGCTTGCAGACCCTCGAACAACTGCGGCAGATGCGCCCTGGGATCAAGGTCGTGATGCTGTCCTGCGTGAGCGACACGAAGAAGGTCGTGCATGCCATGAAACTAGGCGCACAGGATTACCTGACCAAACCGTTTCAGAAGGCGGAACTGGACGCCGTGCTTGATCTGAGCCTGGGACAGGGGAAGATTGCCTACGGCGGAGAAGTGGAAGAACTGGCAGACGACGTCTTCTTCATTGCAGCCAGCCCGGCCATGCGCAAGATCCGCTCCCAGTCTGCGCTGGTGGCGAACGTGGACATTCCGGTGCTCTTGTTGGGCGAGAGCGGAACCGGCAAGGAAGTCCTCGCCCGGCTGATTCACAAGCTTTCGCCGCGCGCTCACCGCACGTTCCTCAAAGTAAATTGCGCGGCGGTTCCGGCCGATCTGCTGGAAAGCGAGCTGTTCGGTTACGAACCCGGCGCGTTCACCGGGGCCACGCACGCCAAGCCCGGCAAGTTCGAGCTGTGCAACAAGGGCACGATCCTGCTGGATGAAATCGGCGAAATGCCGCCGTCGTTGCAGGCCAAACTGCTGCACGTTCTGCAGGATCAGCAATTCTCGCGGTTGGGCAGCCGCTCCGTCATCAAAGTGGACGTGCGCATACTGGCCGCCACCAACATCAGCATCCCGGAGGCGCTGGCCAGCAAGCGGCTGCGGGAAGATCTCTACTACCGCCTGAACGCCTTCACGCTTCACCTGCCGCCGCTGCGCGAGCGCAAGGAAGAGATTCCCATCCTGCTGAAGCACTCGATGTCGCGCATGGCGGAGCGCTATGCGCGAGCTCCGCTGCCCCTGTCTCCGGTTTTGTTGCAGGCCTGCCAGGATCATTCCTGGCCGGGCAATCTGCGCGAGCTGAATAATTTCCTGAAGCGCTATTTGATTCTGGGAGATGAGAATCTGGCCGTGACAGAACTCCTCCCCAAGAACGATAGCAACGGCGGTGTGCGCGGAGATGCCGCGGTCAAGGGAGCCGAGCCGGGTGGGTTAAAGTCACTGGCGCGCAGCGCCAAAGATGATGCCGAAGCCCAGGCCATCACCCGCGCCCTGGAGCAGACCAACTGGAACCGCAAGCAGGCCGCGATCATTCTTCAGATCAGCTACAAGGCCCTGCTCTACAAGATCCGCCAGTACGGCATTGCCGAGGCCAAGAGCCACCACAAACTCTCCGCCGGAGCGTAGCCTGGATTCTTACTGCGCCGCATTTCTGCGGCGCTGCGTTTTCCCAGGGACCGAACGCTGTTCTACGGAACCGTGATCCCGACGGTAGTGCTCCTAGTGTCGCTGCCTGAGGTCGCGGTGACGATCAAGGTGTAGGTGCCTGCGGGCGTCCCGCTGGCGGGCAGCTGTGTGGTGCCGTGGCTGCACGCCGGCTGCAGCAGGAGCAAGGAAAAAACAAAGCAAAGCAGCAGCGCTCCGGCGATCCGCCGGCGCTTCCGGTCGCTTCCCAGTCCAACCAGCGCCAATGCCGGAATGGAAAACCAGATCGCGTAAAAACGCCGCGACCAGAGGCTGGCCGCAGGCGGGGTCACCGGCCGGGGCGTGGTCGAAATGTTCATGGTCGTGGCCCCGGGGCTGGTTCCCTGCAACGTCACCGGGTTCGTCGTGAAGCTGGAGGTGGTTGCTGCGGGCAAGCCCGTGACTGTGATCGAGACGCTGGAGCCGTAAACCGGATGAGGCATGAGCTGCACCTGATAAACCGCCTTATCCCCGGCAGCTTGCAAGGGAAAGTTGGTCGGACTGGCGGAGAGGGTGTAGTCCGACATTTGCGCGGTGACCGAGGTGAAAGCGGGAGTGATATTGTTGACGGCGGTCGCCTGCACCTGGCCGCCGTTGAACTGCGCCTGACTCCCGTTGCCGGTTGGAATCACCACGATCGTGATCGTGGCCGTCGAACCAGACTGCAACGACGCGATGTTGCAAGTGATGGTGGTCGTGGTCGAGCCCCCGCTGCAGGTTCCCGACGTCGCGCTGGCGGAATAGTAGGTCAGCGGCACTCCCGTGCCGTTCAAGTAATCGGTGATGGTGATGCCTTGGGCCAGATCGGGACCGTTATTGGTCAGCGTGTAAGTAAACGTCGCCTGGTTGCCGGCGGCGATGTAGGTTTGGTCCGTGCCGAGAGACAGGACTCCAGTCAGCGACAAACTGGCAGCCGATCCCAGTTGGGTGACAAAAGCGTCGTAGCCGCCATTGTTGTTCGTGTCCCCGGACAGTGGCTTCGAAGTCTGCAGGTCGGTTGAATTGGTGTTGCCTGCCAGGTACAAGGTTCCGTTGACGTCGAGAGCAATTCCGGTTCCCTGGTCCACTCCGGTGCCGCCGAAGTAGTTGGCCCACGAAGCAGTCGCGTTGTTCCCCGTTGTGGCAGCCGTGTTCAGGCGCGCCATGAAGGCGTCCTGGGTGCCGTTCAGGGTGCTCTGGATGGTGTTGGGGTTGGGAAACACCGGGAAAGTGCCCGTAGGCGACTGGGTCCAGCCTGTCACCAGGGCGCCGGCGGCAGAATCTACCGTGATCGCCAGTCCCTCGTCGTCGGCGCTTCCTCCCAGATACGAGAAATAAGTCAGAGAGACGTTGGTGACGGTTGCGCCCGAAGCCGGGTTGCTCAGTCGCGCCACGTAAGCATCGCTCGGAGCCGGGTTGGTCTGAACGGTGCAGGTGACCGTACTGGTGGTGGTCGGGGGAAGATTATTCAGACACTTCTGGTAGGAAGCGAACGTGGTGTTGGTGGTGAAGTCCTGCGAATCCGTCGTGCCGGTGATATAGACATTGGCTGCGCCGGTATCGAGAGCAATGCCGGTGCCTGAGTCGGTCTGCGAGCCTCCCAGGTAAGTGGACCACTGGAGCTGTGCCGATCCAAACGTGCCATTCGGATTCAGTTTGGCCACGAAGGCGTCGGGGAAGGAGGTGGTCGTGGTGCTCGAGCACTGCGGCGGATTCACGATGACCGTCGGCGGCGCTTGATCGAGACACGGCTGATACGCATTCAGGATGGGGAAGTCGGTGCTACTGCATCCGTTGCATCCGGTATACGTGAAGTTGGTTGTTCCCGTGAAGTAGATGTTGCCGTTGCTATCCACCGCAATGCCGCCGCCGCACGCTATCAAGCCATTTTGAGAGGCCGGGCACGGGGTAGCAACCAGGGAAGGCACGAAGTTGCCCCCGCCGAAGTAGGTGGAGTAGGCGATGCTGCCGGTGGTCGGCGCGTTGGTGTTCACCTTGGTCACGAAAAACTGGGTGGAACCCCCGGCGGCCGGAATGGGCTGGAACGCCTGCCCCTGCGGAATCGTGCTGGCCGGAAACTGGATGCCTGAGCTTGCGTTCCCCGGGTTGTTGGACGTGGTGGTCCCGGTAACGAAAATGTCACCATTGGCGTCAATGGTCATTCCGCTGGCGACGTCGTTGCCGTTGCCCGACAGATACGACGAATAGCGCAGTTCGGAGGCCGGAAGAGGACTAGGCCCACCGTTCAGTTGTGTCACGAACACGTGCTTAGTCCCGGTACTGCCAGGCAGCGGCGCGGTTTGGTAGGCGTTGGGCGTGTGCGGAAAGTCTATTGAGGTAGTCGTGCCCGCCACATACGGATTGTTGCCGCCATCTACGGCGATTCCGACGGGCGTGTCCATGCCGCTGCCACCGAGGTAGGTAACATAGTTGAGAATGGCAGGGTTCGAGCCCAGCGGCGGCGTGATCGCGGCGATATAAACGTTGGTAGCACCTGGCGTGGGGTTGAGATTCGGCTGATATACACCGGCTGTGCCGAGACCGGTCGAATCCGTCGAGCCGGCCAGATAGATGAGGCCTCCCTGGACTGCAACCGAAGTCGCCAACTCGTCGCCGGTGCCTCCGAAATAAGTCGAGAAGCTGAGCACCGGGTCAATGACGAGCTCGCGCGAGCGGTCATAGGCTCCGAGCACGAACCCGGCGCGGTTTGGGCCGCGCAGTGCGAAACTGCCCTCGACCGGCTGCTGCCGCCCTGCAATCTCCTGATAAACGCGGGGAGCCTCCAGGCGTACGCTGCTGCCTTCGCCCCGGATCACCAGAGCGCCATCCTTGAGCTCCAGTTGTTTCGCGCCATCAAATTCCAGTTCCGCCTGCGCCGGATCGGAGCCGGGCGCAACCCGAAAATCGTATTCCAGACGTCCCTGATTTCCGTAGAAAACCAGGCTGATTCCGGGGTAAACCTCTGCATAGCGCACGCGGGCGAATTGCGGAATGCCGCGCCGCCACTTCGCGGAATCGTTGCCGATGAGATAGTTGCTCTTGCCGGGAAGGGGATCGGCGCCCGCCACACTCACTTTGGGATTAGCCCCAACCAGCGTCATCTTCAGCGACTCCACGCGAGCATCGGAGCGCGAGGCATCGTGTTTTGACGAGCCCGGTTTTGAGGAGGGCTGGGAACGCAGGCTGAGGATCGCCCCATCGGAGCCAAGGAAGAGGCTGTATCCGGAGCCGCGCGCTACAAATCTTGCGCGGGGATCGGCCGGGTCGAGGTTGCCCTGTCCCTGATTGGGTTCGAACATGAGGGGCAGACCGGCGAAGATGCTGCGCGCCCTGGACTGTGTGCCGGACTCGGCGCTGGTCAGGGTTTGAGTCGCGCTCTCTGCGGGAGACAACGTGGCATAGCGCGAAGCCTGATCCTCGGCACTGGCAATGGTCTGGCTTTGGCCTGGAGTAATTTGACGTGAAGCAGTTTGGCCCGAACGGGAACCTCCCACGAGGATTACGCATCCGGCCGCCAGCAACGCCAGTCCTGCAGCCCAGACACGAACTCGTACCACGGATGCTCCCAACCCACGGCGATCTACGTTCACGCGTTCCTCCAATGCATTAGCCGGTTGCGTTTCTCGCTCAGGCCGTTTCTCGTTCAAACCGTTTTCTTGCTCAAACCGTCGTTCCCCTAGATCATATTTGCCCAGATCAGGCTTGCCCAGATCAGAGGGAAATTAGGGATGGCGCGCACGAGTCAATCGAGCCGCGCGGCGGCGGACTTCACTTGGCGAACCCCGCGGCATGCTGGTCCCTGGAACTGGCAGAAAAAGTAAGTAACTACTTAAACATCTGACGGATACACAAGTCAAGCGAGCCTCCGTGCCTGGTATTGGCCCAGCCTGCATTTTGGTCTGCGCGAGATCCTTCGTTCTGCCTGAAGAACGGCTCCGCTCAGGATGACGGCCGACTGACACACTACTTCCTCTACTCTGCTCGCCGCTCCAAAATCGGTCAGATGCGGTGGATCGGTTAAAAAGATGCCGCTGCAGAAATTCTTGGAGCAAAACCGGGCTAACCCATCTCGATGGCACGAAGGTGGCGTGAACAGAGTTGCAGGCCGCCGCGGCGGGCCGCAGTGAACCTCCACCTTTCTGCAACGGCTTGCACGCGAGCACGCGCGACCCCGGCAAACCCGGCCCAAGCTGCTGATTCTTCGCGCAAAACTTCCGACTCTTGGCCGACTGGATGGCAGCGCGATTGCTCGATTCATGGGTTAAGCCTTGCGCACAAGTGCGTCCTCCCATGGCTCCGTCTCGGTTGGCCGTTTCCATTTTCGGAAATGGATTAACCGAGGCAGTTCCCCCGCCGATTTAGCTGTTGCAAACTACTGATAATTCTTTACATTGAGGCTGGATCGGACTCGGCTGGATTCAGATCTCAAGCGTCGAGGAGTTGGCTTCGGTGGCGGTTTTGTTGCGGAAAACGCTCGGGAAGGAACGGCTCTCTGGCATGCAACTGGATTCGCAAGAACGGCGGATGATGCGGCGCTTTGACATGCGCCTGCCTGCCATTGTGCGCCTGGAGGGCGCCAACGAGTTCCATACCGAAACCCAAAACGTCAGCGCCCGCGGCGTTTTCTTCTATCTCGACCGTGCCGTCTCCGCCGGGACCAAGCTGGAGGTCACCCTGACCTTCCCTCCGCACATCACCCTGACCGACGCGGTGCGCGTGCGTTTCACCGCGCGCGTCATCCGCGTGGATTCTCCTCTGCCCTCCGCCCGCGTGGGCACCGCCGCCATGATCGAGGACTATGAATTCCTGCGGTCCAACGGCAGCCCGGACCTGCTGACCGCCCTGCAGAAGGAGTGGAAAGCCACAAACTGAAATGTGGGGCGCGGACACTCTTGTTCGCGGCTATTGACGTTGGTTTTGGCGGGGATGAAAACCGGGGACAGGGGAAAACCGGGGAACGTCCCGTGGAGTGCACCCCAAAACTGAGACAGAGAAAATGGTGACAGTTCTCGAAAAGGAGAACGCATGTCACAAGAGAAAGCGAAGCAGCCAGAGTACGGGATGGAGTTGAAGCTGGCGGCAGTACGACGA
>Ga0209517_10000905_pt1 | contig 47974 bp, 43 predicted proteins | sample PeaSoiMetSII2010_FD_187695 | JGI IMG/M metagenome (GOLD analysis project Ga0209517, IMG submission 187695) | Peat soil microbial communities from Weissenstadt, Germany - SII-2010 (SPAdes) (version 2) | ecosystem: Environmental > Terrestrial > Soil > Wetlands > Peat | place: Germany...
GTCCGCATCGCGGACTCCACGGACGAACCCCGCACGATGCTCGTGCCCAGTTCGCCCAAACCCTTACTTCAAACACGGCCCCTTGTGTCCAGTTCTGAGGGGTGCACTACACAGTATTTTCGACGATATTGATATTTAGATCTGAAGTGGGCTAGATGGCAAAAATCACCTTGCCCATATTAAGGGTTTCCCGTATTATGGGTCAATGAACATCACCCTTTCGCTCGACGACAATCTCGTCAAGGAAGTCCGCAAGATTGCGGTCGAGCGCGATACTACGCTCACCGGACTGGTGCGCGCTCATTTGCAAGAGTTGGCCGCCGAACATGCGAAATCCGGCCGCAAGCGCCGCGAGTTGCAGGCGCTGGAAGAGAGCTTCAAGCTGCTCAAGGTCAACATAGGAAAACGGACTTGGAAACGGGAAGACCTGTATGAGCGGCGCTGACTTCCTGGACACGAATGTCGTCGTGTACGCATACGACGACAGCAGTCCGCAAAAGCAGGAAGTCGCGCGCCATCTGCTCAAGGGCGGGATTGGTGGGAAGATCGTAATTTCGACGCAGGTTCTGGCTGAGTTTGCCGCGACCATGCTGCACAAGGTTTCGCCGCCGGCCACGGCGGACGCAGTCATGCGCGGGCTGGACGCGTTGACGGCGATCCGTCTGATCGTTCCCGATGGGGAGTTGGTTCGGCGTGCAGTCGAGGCCCGCGCGGCCTACGGCCTCCACTTCTATGACGGCATGATCGTCGCGGCCGCCGAACGCGCGGGTTGCAAACGCATCTTGTCGGAAGATTTCAGTGCGGGCCAAGAGTATTTTGGCGTCACGGTGTCGAACCCGTTCCGTTAGGCGGAAGAAAGTACAGCAGGTCAAGAAACCGTCCTAAGTTATTGACAGAAAAATACTTTACGCATAAGTCCTTATTCCTCAAAGACCTGGCGAAAATTCCGGACAAATTCCCGCTAAGTCTTTGATTCCAAAAGACCGGTTCTAGGGGGGGCAAGTACCTGAGCCCGAACCGAATCGCCCAGCCGCTTGCCGCGCAAATCGGCTGCAAGCCCCGCGAAAGCGACGAACGCGATTTCGCGAGACCGGTTTTGCATGAACTGCAGATCACTCAGTCTGGAGAAACTCCCTCGGGCTGTCGCCGTTCAGTTGGACGGAACTGGTTACGTCGGCGCAGCTTGATGAGGCATCGGCAATTTCCCTGATCGCATACCTGCTACAATCTCTAGCTCCATGATTCAAGGGAACTTCCTGTCCGACAGAAACGTATCTACCCTGTGGTGTTAAAGGCAGAGCAGCGGCGAATAGTCGCACACACGGCCCCTAAAGGGGCATCTGATTTCGGAAACTTGCGGCATCGCTAAAGCGATGCCCTGATACGAACCCTTGGTCTTTCAGCAGCCTGCTAGGCGGTCAAGCGAGCTTCACGGAGTCCAGTTTTGGAAGAAGCCCAGGTTGTCGGATTGCTGGTCCGTCGCTGTGTTGGGGGCGATGCCGCGGCTTGGGAAGAAATTGTTCAGCGTTATCACCGGCGGATCTACAACGTCTGCTACCGCTTTGCCGGCGATTCCGATAACGCCCAGGACCTCACCCAAGAGGTCTTTATCAAGATGTACCGCACCCTGAATACCTACGATTCGGGTAAGGGCGCGTTCATGACCTGGGTCACCACGATTACTCGCAATCTGTTGGTGGATCACTTCCGGAAGTCGAAAGGCGACCGAATCACGGATTCTTTGGATTCGGTGCCTTCCGAGCACGAAGATGCGCAGCCGCTTAGCGAGCAGATCGCCGACCGGGGGCTGTCGGCCGATGCCCAGGTGCAACGCCGGGAAACGCGGGAAATGGTGCATTTGGCGCTGCAGAAACTGTCTCCGGAGCTGCGGGAGGCGGTCATTTTAAGGGATTTACAGGATATGGACTATCGCGAAATTGCCACGGCTCTGAGGGTTCCGGAGGGAACCGTCAAGTCCAGAATTAACCGGGGACGGGCGGAACTTGCACGGCTCCTACAACGTACCTATAGGCAGGTGATGTGATGCCAGAGGAACCCAAACACGGGGTCGAGTGCAGCGAGTTCGAGGCACTGCTTAGCGACGCCTTGGACACCGATTTCAGGGACAATGAAGGCCGGCTGAGCGCGGCTCGCAAAAACAAAGAAAGCTTCGAAGCCCATCGGCGCGTCTGCCCTATTTGCGGGCCGCTGTTCGCCGACGTGCAAGCCGGGCAGCAATGGCTGCGGGCGCTCGAGCCAGTCGAGCCTCCGGTGCATCTGGTGCACAACATTCTGGCGGCCACTAGCGGAGTCATGAGCACGCGGCCGCATACGGCGCGCGACAGCGGTACGACTCCGTTCGGCGAGCGGCTGCGCGAGCGGTGGGACTCCTTCTTCACGCCGCTGACGGCCTTTGTGCGGCAGCCGCGCTTTGTGATGTCGTTCGGGATGATCTTCTTCTCCTTGTCGCTGGGGCTGAACGTAGCGGGGGTAAAGCCGGCCGACGTGGCCAAGATCACCCTGCGCCCTTCGGCGTTACGCCATGCCTACAACGACGCGCAAATCAAGGTCGTGAAGTACTACGACAATATCCGCTTCGTCTACGAGATCGAATCGAAGGTGCGCGAGTTGAAGCGGGCTAACACTCCCGCCGAGCCCGCCCCTGAGCAACAGAAAGAAGATCGCAAGAACGATACCAGTGGGCAACCAGACAATCGACAGGATCGTAATTACTCGCGCGAAGACAGCCAGATCGTGCAGGCTGCAATGACGGGGGGATCGAATGAAGTCCGCAGCTGCGGGCTACGAGCTGCGAGCTCCGAGCAAACTCAAGCTCGCTCGTGGCTCGAAGCTCGAAGCTCAAAGCCACCTGTTGTGACGGTGACCACGAACAGGAGGTTTGTATGAACTGCGCCAATCATGCTGATGCGTCGGCAGTGGCCTATTGCCGCACTTGCGGAAAGGCACTGTGCGCGAACTGTACACGTCCCGTGCGGGGCGTGATCTATTGCGAAGACTGCCTGGGAGCAAGGATGGAAGGCACTTCGGCTGGAGCGGCTGGATTTGTCTCCAACACGATTCCCCCAGCGGCGACGCAGGGGCGGGTTCCTCCACCGCCGCCTCCTCCGGGAAGCGGCAGCGGTCCCAACCCGACCGTAGCCGGAATTCTGGCCGGATTCTTCCCCTTCGGCGTCGGTCCCGTGTACACGGGACAATACGCCAAGGGACTGGCGCATCTTGCCATTTTTGTTTTGCTCATCGCCGGGGCGAACGCCAGCGACAGCGGACACAGCGAAGCTCTAGGGATCATCTGCGGCTTCGGCATTGCCTTCTTTTATGTCTACCAGATTATCGATTCGGTGCGCTCGGCGAAGGCGATTCAGATGGCGCAGCCGCTACCGGATCCCTTCGGCCTGGCGGCAACCTTTGGGGGCGGAGCCAAGATCGAGACCAGCAAGATCCCGATGGGTGCCATCGTGCTCATCCTGCTCGGCGTGCTCTTCCTGCTGCACACGATGGGCTTCGGATTCGGCCTCGACCGCTTCTGGCCGCTGATTTTGATCGCGCTCGGTGCCTGGTTGTTCGCCCGCAACTGGGGCCTGCTGGCGTCTGGTTGTTCGGGATGCCAATGCGCGCGCTGCCGCACCCGGCGGATCATGGGCCCGGCGATGCTGGTGACCGTCGGCGCATTGTTCCTGCTGGAAAACCTGGGTGCTTTAGGCTTTGGCCGCACCTGGCCGGTGATTTTGCTGGTGATTGGCGGAGTCAAATTGCTGCAGGGAAGCGCCTCGACTGAAGGACACATTTTGCCACCGGGGCCGGGCACGACCCCGCCGGGAGGTCCGATTCCTCCAGCACCGCCGGAACCTCCGACTCCGCCCGTTCCGCCCACAAGCGAGGTGAACCGTGGCTAGCCCAATGATGCCTCCGACTCCGCCGCCAGTTCCGCGTCCTCCGCATCGTTCGATCGCGGGCCCGGTCGTGCTGATCCTGTTGGGAGTGCTGTTCCTGCTGGGGACGATGGGGATTCTCGATACCCACCACTTGGGATTGCTCTTCGCCCACTACTGGCCGGCATTGCTGATTTTGTGGGGTGTGATCAAGCTGATCGAACACGAACAGGCCAAACGCCTGGGCCAGCCGGCGCGCGGCATTGGGGTGGGCGGCGTTTTCCTGATGCTGTTCCTGATCGGCGCAGGATTGATTGCCACCCAGGTCGCCCGTTTGGATTGGAACAGCCTTCGGGAACACACCCACTTCGGAGAGGATGAAGACTGGGACAAGTTTTTTGGCGGGCCCACGTTCAACTACAGCGACGAACTGAGCCAGGACGTTCCGGCAGGCAGCACGCTGCGCGTGACTGACGACCATGGCACGATCACGGTCAATGTGGCCGACGGCAAGACGATGAAAGTTTCATTGCGCAAGACAGTTCGCGCCGAGGAACAGAAGGACGCCGACAGCTACAACAGCAAGACCAAGCCGCAGCTTACAGTCGTCGACAAAGTCGTTACCCTCAACGCCAACACGCAAGGCGGAGGCGATAAGGGCGTCACCACCGACATGGATATTTTCGTGCCCGCCGATACCACGCTGGCGATCACCTCGAGCCGGGGTAATGTGACCATCGCGGGCATGGCCGCCGATGTCGAGGTCAACCACCATCGGGGTGAAGTGAACATCAACAACCACACCGGAAACGTGTTGCTGAATCTCGACGGCAGTTCCGTCCGGCTGGGACAGGTGAAGGGCGATGTGACCATCCAGGGCAAAGTGAACGAGGTGGCGGTGGAAGACGTAGAGGGCGCGGTTCATATGAATGGAGAGTTCTGGGAGAGTACCCGCCTGGTGCGCATCAGCAAGACAGTCAGCTTCCGTTCTTCGCGCACCGACATGGAATTTTCGCGGCTGGATGGCAGGCTCGATCTGGATTCGGGCGACCTGCGCGCCGACTCACTGACCGGGCCCATGCGCCTGAAGACGCGCTCGAAGGATGTTTCGCTGGAAGGCCTGTCCGGCGATCTGCGCCTGGAAGACTCGAACGGGACGGTCGAGGTTGGGCTGTACAAGCCGGGGAATATCCAGATCGATAACGCCAAGGGCGACGTGCAGGTGACGATTCCGCCGAATACGGCGATCAAGGTGGAGGCGCGTACTCGCTCAGGCGAGATCGAGAGCGACTTCGACGAGATCAAAGTCGACAATCGCGACCACCAATCGAGCGCCAGCGGTTCGATCGGAACCAACGGCCCGCCGCTAAAGTTGAACTGCGAAAAGGGAGCCATTGAAATCCGCAAAGGGACGGTAGCGGTGGTTCCTCCCGCTCCACCAACCCCGCCAGCCGCGACACCGAACCCGGGCAAGCGGTTGAAGGCCTTGCCCGCTCCGAAAGCGAAGCCGGTGGAGAGCGAGAATTAGGAAGTACAGCTTTCAGCTATCAGTTATCAGCTATCAGTTCACCAAATTGAGGCTGTGAGTGAAATCGCGGCAAGCTGTCGCTATCGGAAACTGAGAACTGACAACTGCACTTCCTGGGTTATAATCTCGCCCACTGATGAACCTTGCCTCTGGCACCAAACTTGGTCCGTATGACATCGTCTCCCTTTTAGGCGCCGGCGGCATGGGCGAGGTCTATCGCGCCCGCGATTCTCGTCTCAAGCGCGAAGTGGCGATCAAGGTCTTGCCGCAAGCGCTTTCTCTTGACGCCGACCGGTTGCGCCGTTTCGAGCAGGAGGCCCTCGCCACCGCTGCCCTGAACCATCCCAACATTCTGGCCGTGTTCGACATCGGCACGAGCGAGGGCTCGCCTTACGTCGTCTCCGAACTGCTGGAGGGCGAGACACTGCGCGAGCGGCTGCGCAGTGGGTCGATTCCTGTGCGCAAGACTCTCGACTATGCCATGCAAATCGCCCATGGACTGGCCGCGGCGCACGAAAAAGGGATCGTTCATCGCGACCTCAAGCCGGAGAATCTCTTCGTCACGAAAGACGGGCGGGTCAAGATCCTGGACTTCGGGCTGGCGAAACTTACGCAAGCCGATTCCGGCTCCCAAACTTCAATGCCAACCGTGACCCACGGAGGCACGGAAGCGGGCGTGGTGATGGGGACGGCGGGATACATGTCTCCCGAGCAGGTGCGGGGCTTGGCGCTTGACGCACGCTCCGACATATTCAGCTTTGGGGCGATCCTCTACGAGATGCTCTCGGGCAAACGGGCATTCCATGGCGACACGCCCGCCGATACGATGAGCTCGATCCTGAAGGAAGACCCTCCGGACCTGGCCGAAACCAATCGCAATGTTTCTCCGGCGCTGGAGCGCATCGTGCAGCACTGCCTGGAGAAGAACCCCGAGTCGCGCTTCCATTCCGCCAGCGATATTGCGTTTGATCTCGAACATCTTTCGGGGCTTTCCGGTTCCACGGCAAGAGTGGCGACGACTGGCAGCGGCAGTGGCATTGGCATTGGAAAAGTCCAGCCGAGTCGTCGGCTTCTGCTCGCACTCGCAGCCGGTCTGGTTATCGCCTGCGTGGTATACGGTCTCGGTTGGTGGACTGGAAAAGCCAGCGCTCGCGCGCCCCAGGCCGAGTACCAGCAGATCACGTTTCGCACCGGCTCCATCGGCAATGCCCGGTTCACGCCCGACGGCAGCATCGTCTATAGCGCGTCATGGGAGGGCGGCGAGAATGAGCTTTATATGTCACGCACCGACGATCCGGGGTCGCGCGAACTGGGGCTGAAGGATGCCGAGCTGCTCTCGATCTCGAAGGGCGGAGAACTGGCGATTCGTCTCAATCCGGTGAATCACGGGGGCTACGCGCGAAGCGGCACGCTGGCGCGGGTCCCGCTGAGTGGGGGAACGCCGCGAGAAGTGCTGGAGAATGTGGGGGACGCCGACTTTTCCGCGAACGGCGAGAGTATGGCGATTGTCCGCTACCTTCCTGAAAATAATCACTGGCGTTTGGAGTATCCCATCGGCAAGGTGCTTCTCGACAGCATCAACTGGATGAGTCATCCGAAGATTTCGCCGGACGGAAAGTGGATCGCTTTTGCCGACCATGAAAACCCGGAGGGCGACGACGAGGGTTCGGTCGCGGTGATTGGCGCGGACGGCAAGGAAAAAGAGAGGAAACTTTCTTCCGGCTGGACCTCACTGGAGGGAATCCTCTGGTCTCCGTCGGGCGATGAGATCTGGTTTACGTCCACCAACACAGGCAGCGCCTCGAACCCCCGTGCCGTAACCCTCTCGGGCAAGTTGCGGACGATCACGAATGTGCCCGGCGGCATGTGGCTCGAAGACCTGCGCAATGGGACGGTGCTTACCGTGGCGAATCACACACGGCTGGGCATCCGAGGCATGGAGCCGGGCGGAAAAGAAGAGCATGAGCTGGGGTGGTTCGGGTGGTCGGTGCTGCAAGATATCAGCCGCGACGGCCGGAAGATCGTGTTCGACGAGGACGGCGACGGTGGGGGACCGAACTACACCGTGTTCTTGCGGGATACCGATGGCTCGCCTCCGGCGCGGATTGGCGAGGGAGACTCGATGGCCATCTCGCCCGATGGAAAATGGGTGATCACAAAACCGGCGAAGGGCGGACCCCTGAGCCTGGTGCCGACGGGAACGGGCGAGGCCAGACAGCTCACCCACGATGCCGTGAGCTACGGCGCAGCTCGCTTTCTGCCGGATGGCAAGCGGTTACTGGCCATGGGGATTGAAGCTGGGCATGGTGGTCGCGACTACCTGATTGATCTCAGCAGCGGGGATTCCAAGCCCATCACCCCGGAGGGCATCGCCGGCGTGACCGTCTCACCGGACGGCAGGAGCACAGTAGTGCGTGGACCCGATGGAAAACGGGGAATCTGGTCGCTGGAAGGCGGCGGGATTCATCCCATACCAGGGCTCGAATCGGGTTACAACATCATTGGCTGGACCGCGGACGGCGGGTCGGTATATGTAGCTCCCATCCGACGGGGCGCGCTAGCCTTGAAATCGGTGAAGGTCTCTCGGGCAAATATACAGACCGGGAAAATGGAGCCGTGGAAAACCTTCGGGGAAGAAACGGGCGCGGGAGTCTCGACCATTGTTCCGCCTCATCTTTCAAGCGACGGGACGGCGTACGCGTACCTTTACGTGCGGGTGCTGTCGGAGGCGTACGTGGTTACGGGGTTGAGGTAGGGTTCGGCTCTGTAGGTGTCAGTTCCCAGGCCGGGTGGCGGAATGAGGCGGACCGTCCCGGCTACATCCACGTCAACAAGGTTCGCATTCTCTGGCCCTATCATCTCAAGGCCATCCATCGCCAAGTCGGGGTGAGCAGATCAGAGCGCAGGTTTTGAGCCGCTAGCCAGGAAGGTCAGGAGTGCATCCATGTCTTTCTTGGCCTCATCACGGTCAGATAGGTCGACTCCCCAAAAGTTGTTGTACGGCTCCAAACACTCGACGCCGGCCTGGAGTTCGTTGGGGGCTAGCTGCCGAATCCATGCGATTCGAAACTCCGCTTTCTGCGACCCGCGCTGCAAATTTACGATCATTCCAGGCTGCAATTGCGCTCGGAGGCCTCCCAGCCGTGCCCCTCGATCCGTGATGTCAATGGTATGCGCCAGGTGGGTGACTTTATCGATCGAAACCTTAACCGGCAATACCATTTTTCTGCGCGGCGATTTGCGCTGTTCCAGCATTGGAAGACTATTATCCTGCGTCAACCAAGCGTGTAACAGTTACCGGAGTCATTCCCAACAACGCGGCTGACCGCGAAAGCGGCGCAATCGCCTGCAGCAATACGTAGTACGCATTCCGAATCGACCGTACGGGAATTCACCCACCCATGTAAGGGAGATGACGCACTCTCCTTGGCGATAGCCGGCCGTTTTTGGGGTTTGGAACAGCCGCCTTGTTCGTAGGCCCTTTTCTTCAGCGGACATGTGCCCTCTCAGAGTCACCTGCCTAAGGCACACGCACTTTGGCGAATGAGTTGCGATGGGTCGGATGGAAACCTTCAACATTCGGAGAAGATTAAGGTAGTGGTGATGATCAGCTCCGATTGCGCGATTGGTGTCCGCTGTCGGGGTGGGTGGGAGTGGTACGCCCATCCGAAATTGAAAGCCGAACGCAAGCGGCCAAGACGCAGAGATTTCACTAGATTTAGGGAGTTTCTGATGGCCCGAATAATCGATTTCTACACACCCAAGAACTTCCGAAGAAAGGTGACCCCGGTTCCCCAGCCACGACCCGCAAAGGTGATCAAGTTCTACCGGCCCGCAACGAAATCAGCATAGCGCGAGACTGCATCGCGGCTGCACTTCTCACTCCCTTTTGAGATTACGAAGTCCGTACTCCCTTCCCAAACGGCAGGCGCGTCCCTTTCGACGAGCTCGCAGTCCGCATAACAAGTTCTTAGAGTCCCTCGGCAAGTCGTCGTCATCACGAACTGAGAGGGTCGTGTCCTAATTTGCTTTTTTTCACCACAGAGTCACAGAGACACAGAGAACCCAACTGCCCGGAAAAACCTTTCCTTATGGTTTTCACAAGTTCAAGGTTTTCTCTGTGACTCTGTGACTCCGTGGTGAAAAACTGAACTTAGGACAGTACCAACTGAGAGCTGACAGCTGACGGCTGAGAGCTGACAGCTCCCATGTTAGATTCAAACGATGCGTTCCATCCTGCAAAAACGCTCGCTGCGATTTGTGTTTGCGGCGAACGTGATCTCCATGCTGGGCAGCGGGATGAACGCCGCCGCGGTGGCTTGGACGATCCTGCAGCGCACTCACTCCGAAATGGCTTTGGGCACGTTTGCGGCTCTGCAAACGATTCCCGCGATGCTGATGTTGCCCTTCACCGGCGTCATCATTGACCGCGAAGACCGGCGGCGGCTGGTGATGTGGCTGGATGCTTTGCGCGCCATCGTCATTCTGGTGGTCATGGTGTTGGCGTTTCTTGGCCGCGTGCGGGTGTGGGAACTCTACCTGATGAACACGCTGGTGGCGGCGGGCTTCTGGATGTTTTGGCCCACGATCACAGCGCTGATTCAGGAACTGACGCCCGAGGGCGCGTTCGTGCAGTCGAATACACTTCTTCTGGCGGGCGTCCAGGGCGGATGGCTGATTGCCGGCGCGCTGGTCGGATTTGTCTATGAGCACATCGGCCTGGGCGGAGTGCTGCTCATCGACGTAAGCACCTACGTGGTTTCGTTCTTGTGCTACTTCGCGGTGCGCCAGGGTCGGCATGTGGTGCCGCGGGTCGTCGAGCTTCGGCACGACATCGAAGCGGCTGAAACCGCGGTGGCACGCTTCCTGCGCGAGATGCGCGAAGGGCTGGTCTTTCTCGGCGAGCATCGCAGCGTCGTTTTCCTGGGGACGAGTTGGGCGTTGTTTCTGGGCGCGATGATGACGGGAGTAGTGGTGACGGCTCCGCTCAGCGATCGCGTCTTCCACGCCGGCGCGACCGGCTATGGATGGTTGAATGGGGGATGGGGTGTGGGCGCGTTCCTGAGCGCGCTTTATGCTCCGGCGCTGATTGCGCGGGTGGGAGCGCGCTGGTCGATTGCGCTCTCCATGTTGCTGCTGACGTTTACCATGGCGCTCTCGCCGTTTTCGCCCTGGCTGGCTATGGCCGTGCTGCTTTATGGGCTGATGGGGTCGGCTCGCGGCGTCAGCGGCATAGCCATGAATACCAGTCTGATGGAGCAAGTGCCGGCGCATTTCATGGGACGCGTCCAGAACACTTTCTATTTCTTCGGCACCTTTCTGCAGGTGGCGCTGGCGCTGGCGGTGGGCTGGATTGCGGCGCGGATCAGCCTGGCATCCGGGTTTGCCGTGATCGCGGCCGTGTATGCGGTAGCCTTTGGCAGCGCCTGCTGGCCGGTGAAGGAGCGGAAAGCTGTGGCTGCGGTGGCGGACTAGCGGGTTTGTGTAGAGCGGACACTCCTGTCCGCTGCCGTTGACGTTGATTTTGAAGTTGGTTCTGAAAATCAAAATCAACCCCAAGATCAAAAGCGGCGGACAAGAATGTCCGCCCCACGCAAATAAGCTGGTATTCTTTTTCTTCTCCCTGGGGGGAGCATCCATACATGTTTGAGGACTTGAAAGGCCGGACGGCGGTCGTCTTTGGAGTGGCGAACAAGCGCTCGATCGCGTGGGCCATTGCGCAGGGGTTGCACGCCGCGGGCGTGAACCTCGCCATCACTTATCAGAACGAGCGGCTGGAGCAGGAAGCTCGAGATCTGATTCTTTCGCTGCCGGGCGCGGAAGCCTTCATGTGCGATGTTTCGAACGATGCGGCGATTGCGGGTCTGTTTGAGAAACTCAAGGAGCGCTACGGCAAGCTCCATGTGCTGGTGCACAGCGTGGCGTTCGCGCCGGCCGACGAATTGAAAGGCGACTTCGTGAACACGACGCGCGAAGGCTTCCGCATCGCGCACGACGTCAGCGTGTATTCGCTGATCGCGGTTTCGCGGGCGGCAGCGCCCCTGATGGAAGACGGCGGCAGCATCATGACCATGACCTACTACGGCGCGGAAAAGGTTGTCCCCAACTACAACGTGATGGGCGTCGCGAAAGCCGCGCTGGAGTGCACGGTGCGCTATCTGGCTTACGATCTGGGCCGACAGAAAATTCGGGTCAACGCCATTTCCGCGGGTCCGATCAAAACCCTGGCCGCGCGCGGCATCTCCGGCATGGGAGAGATGATGAGAGGACACGCCGAGCGCGCGCCTCTGCAACGCAATGTGGAAGTCAGCGAGGTGGGCAGCACCGGCGTGTTTCTGGCCTCCGACGCAAGTTCCGGCATCACCGGCGAGACCATCTACGTGGATTGCGGATACAACATCATGGGGTTCTGAATCATAGGGTTCTGAATCAAGGAGTTCTGAGATCTGCCGATACCCTGTGTAGAGACGGGGCTTGCCTCGTCTCTACACAGGAGTGCCCTGCGTCAACGTTTCGGAGCCGCCCTATGACCGAGAGGGCTAACGCCAGGGAAGGCAAGCCGCCTTCGGCCGGGTTCTGGCGCTCGCTGTTCCGGCCGCGCGAAGCTGCACCGCCTCCCGCCGACCCGCTCCATTGCGACACGCCCGCGCTGCGTCACGCCGAGATTGCCGCGGTCTACACCGGGCAGCGCGTGGCGGGCGATTTCTATGAATTCCTGCGAGTGGGGCCGTCCCGCATGCTGTTCGTCCTGCTGGATATCGCCGGCCTGCGCGCGGACACGCGGGAAATCCTGATCGCCGTGCAAAAGACGTTCCGAACTCTTGCGCCCAAGCTTTTTGCCGGAGAAGACTTCAACGAGACCACCGCCATGATCGAACTGTGCAACCAGATGAACCTCACCATCTTGCGGGGCGGTCTGCGCAGTTGTCCGGCGTTCCTCGGTTGCTATAACGAAGACCTCGGGACCGTGTGCTATGCCAATGCAGGCCACACTCCGGGGCTGCTTCGCGACTACACGGGAATCACGCTGCTCGAGGCCACCGGGCTGCCACTGGGGTTGTTCTCGCACACGATGCAAAGCGCGGCTACCTGTCACCTCGTGCCCGGTTCGGCTCTTCTGGTGGTCTCGCGCGGGATCATCGAAGCGGAGTACATCGAAGCGGACCGCATCGAATTGGACCACGAGGGTGCGGAATTTGGACTGGACGGAGTGCGGCAAAGCTTTCAGAGCGCGACCGCACTCACCGCGCGTGAGCTATGCCTGACCACGCTGCAGGCGGCTCGGAAGTTCACGCCGACGACTCCCACCCATAACGATCTAACGACGCTGTGCCTGGTGCGAATTGTATTTCCCGATGGGCTATGAAATCCAGCGGGCAAGGCTTGAGAGGCGATAGCGGAAATAGTCTGTTATCGCCTCTCAGCGATAGCGGTGTCGGAAGAACGCATGCCGCCGGCTACGTCACCGTGAAGTGGGTCGCACTGGTTCCCGTGCCTCCCAGAGTAGTGACAGCGATCGGCCCAGTGACTGCGCCGGTCGGGACGAGAGCTTTCACCTCGGTATCGGAAATCACCTGGTAACTGGTGGCCGCGACCCCGCCAAACGTCACTTTCGTCGCTTTGGTGAAGCTGTGTCCGGTGATCGTGACCGATGTTCCCACCGGACCGCTGGTCGGGCTGAATGAGATGATGGAGGGCACGACCGCAAATTTACCGAAGCTTACTACGCCACCAGCAGTCGTAATGGTGATCGGCAACCCGGTCTTGGCCCCGACCGGTACAGTGGCCGTCACCTTAGTATCGGAGTTCACCGTGAAGCTGGCTGTTTTGCCGCCAATGGTCACGGCTGCAGCCTGAGTGAGGCTGACTCCGGTGATCACAACCGATGTCCCTACAATGCCGCTCGCGGGAGTGAAACTCGTAATCTGCGGCGTCACCAGGAATGCCCGGTTGCTCTTCATCGTGTCCGTGAACGTGGTTACGGTCACGGTGCCCGTGAGCGCTCCAGCTGGAACCGTCGCCGTCATGTAGGTATCGGAAATATTGTGAAAAGTCGCACTGACTCCGTCGAACGAGACTCCTGTCGTACCAGTGAAGCCTTGTCCCAGAATCTCGACGGTCTTGCCAACCTTCGCGGTCCAGGTCACCAGGTCGACGAGGGGCTTGAAGCCAACGTCGAAACTGTAGAAGACGGAGCCACCCAGGGAGTTTCCGTAGGTGTTGCCGTAGAACTTTCCGTCCGTGTGCAGCACCATCGGCGTGGTCGGAACAAATCCGTCGGTGCAAGCGACGGAGCAGAAGCTGTAGAGAACCTTCTCGGTGCCAGCGGGAGTGATTTCGAAGATCGCGCCGCCATTTTGCGTGCCGCCATACGCCCCTACACCGTAAAAGTTGCCGTCGGTTCCGAGGGTTAAGCCCGCTATGGGAAGTTGTGCATCAAAGGTGGGAGAGACGAAGTCGAAACTGTGGAGCAGCGTAAGCACACCGGCGGGAGTGATCTTGAAGACGGCACCCTCGTTGAAGGCGCCCCCCTGGTAGGTTGTTCCGTAGAAGTTGCCGTCGGAGCCCTGAACCAGAATTCCGATCGGCCGGCTTCCGTCGTAAACGGTAGGGCTGACATACCCCGTGAACTTGTGGAGCACGGTGATCTTGCCCGCTGCCGTCACCTTGTACACGACTCCGCATTCGCAGGTCGTACCTCCGCCATATTGCGTGGTTCCATAAAAGTTGCCGTCGGTGCCCTGCACCGGAAGGTTCGGGTTTTCACCGTCGGTGTAGTCGAAAGTGTGAGGAGTAATTACGCCTTTGGTCGTCAGTTTAAAGAACGCTCCGTACCCCCCGTCGTATGGGGAGACGCCGTACATGTTGGCGTCCTGCCCCTGGAGAACCGTATAGATCGGGCCGCCGTTGCAGGCAAAAGAATAGACTGACGTCAACGTTCCGGCAGGCGTCGTCTTGAATACCGTTCCGCAGTTGTCCTTTCCGCCGTTGGTGGTCGTCCCCCAGAGGTTGCCATCGAAGCCCAGGGTCACGCCGCCCTGCGGGAAGCTACCAGTGAGGGGGCAGAAGCCGCCTTCCGCGCAGAAGCTGTAGAGCAGAGTGTAATTCCCAGACGTCGTTATCTTATAGACGGTGCCGGCGTTGTATCCTCCAGAGCTGTATGCTCCATTGGTTCGGATGGTGCTGTACAGATTGCCGTCCTGTCCCTGCGACAGCAAGCTCGGCCAGTAGATACCGCTGTCGCCAGCGCTGGTTTCTGGATAGGTGTAGAGCGGGGTGTAGGTTTGGGCACTTGCGGCCACCACGGCAAACAGCAGCGCCACTGCGATCAGCGAAAGTACGGTTGTACGGTGTTTCATATCAACTCTCCTCCACAGGAAATTCGGGGACGGCTTTGCGAAAAACCCGCAGCCAGCCTTGTGAGGACGCCCCGGGGGCCCGACCCTTCCCAGCCTGACCCCCAGCCTGGGCATCTTCTTGCACAATTTGCGTGCTCGGCGGACCGGTTCATGGCAAAATGTTTCCACTTACCAGGGGCCGTTGGGCGACAGTCTGCACGATCCCCCGCTGCATGTCCTGACGGAATTCTTAAGAACTCTAAAGCGTGGCTAGGACTATGCATAACAAAGGATCTGCACGGGATGTTGCAGAGACCTCGGCTCGCCTATGGCGGTTCGCGGACTACGAATTTGACGAACTGAGACGCGAGTTGCGGGTGAAGGGTCGGGCGGTAGAGCTGGAATCGAAGCCGCTGGACGTCCTGCTGCAGCTTCTTCTCCATGCCGGCGAGGTCGTGACCAAGGAAGAACTGCTGGAATCGGCATGGCCCGATGTGATGGTGGTGGATGGATCATTGGCAACGGCCGTCTCGAAGCTGCGCAAGGCCATGGGAGACGAGGATCATCCTGCGATTGTTACGGTTCCTCGGGTCGGCTATCGCCTGGCGGTGCCGGTCTATTGCAAGGCGGTCGCGGCGGCAGCAGGGCCCGAGCTCGGCTTCAAAGCGGGAGACGCCGTTCCGGGACGAGAGCAATGGCGGCTTTCTCGCCCCATGGACATTTCCGGATCGAGCGAAGTCTGGCTCGCCGAAAATCCCAAGACTCACGAACAACGGGCCTTCAAGTTCGCAGCAGACGGGGCGCGCTTAAAAGGTCTGAAGCGCGAGATCACGATTGCACGTTTCTTGCGCGAATCGCTCGGCGACCGGCCGGAGTTTGTCCGCATCCTGGAATGGAATTTCGACACGCCTCCGTTCTTTCTCGAGAGCGAGTATGCCGGGCCGAACCTGGCGGAATGGGCGGTCGCGCAGGGTGGACTGAATCAAATCCCGCTCGAAGCCCGGCTGCATCTTCTGATTGACATTGCCCAAGCCGTGGCCGCCGCGCATGACCTGGGCGTGCTTCACAAAGACCTGAAGCCGGCCAACATTCTGGTCGTGCCCGGCGCGCAGGCTAGCTGGCAGATCAAAATTGCGGATTTTGGCAGCGCCTCTCTTTTCGATCCCTCGCGGCTCCACGCCTTGGGAATCACGAACTTGGGATTTACTCAGACCACGTCTCTTGATGTCCAGGCGTTAACCGGCACGCTAATGTACCTTGCGCCCGAAGTCCTGGCCGGCCAATCTCCCAGCGCCAGTGCCGATGTTTATGCGCTCGGCGTCATGCTCTACCAGTTGGCGGTCGGCGACTTCCGCAAGCCGCTGGCGCCGGGCTGGGAAGCGGAGATTCAAGATCCGTTGCTCCGCGAAGATATCGCGGATGCGGCGTGCGGCGATCCCTCCAAGCGCCTGAACAGCGCAGCGGACCTTGTCGAACGCCTGCTCACGCTGGAGCAGCGCCGCATCAAGCGCGACGAACTGGAAACGGCAAAACGTCGAGCCCAGATTGCCGAGCGCAAGCTGGCCGAGGCCCGGGCGCGGCGTCCCTGGGTCGCGCTGGCCGTAATCGCGCTGGCGGTTGGTTTGGGATTGAGCTTCACGCTCTATCGAAGAGCCGTTCGCGAACGCGACCTGGCCAACCGCCAGACCGCGATTGCCAGTTCCATCAACAAGTTTCTTTCGGACGATCTGCTCGGGCGCAGCAATCCATTTGCGAGCGGCAAGGCCAGCGAATCGCTAATGGATGCCATCAAGCAAGCGTCGCCCAGCATCGACCGCAAATTCAAGAATGAACCGCTGATTGCCGCGCGTCTCCACCAAACCATTGCCCGAGCTTTCGATAACCGCACCGATTATCCCGACGCGCGACAGGAGTACGACCGCGCCGCGGCGCTTTTCAAGCAAGTGGATGGCGAGTTGTCGAAAGACGCCATCATTGTTCAGCTGCAACGGGTAACCCTGGAGGCGCGAAGCTACGAGAGTGGCTCGCTCCCGTTAGCCAAGTCCATTCTCGGACAACAAGAGGCGCTGATCGCAAGGCTTCCGCATCCGCGGCCTGACCTGCCGGTCTGGCTGTCCTCCGCGCGCGGAATGGTCGCACTCATTGAGAACAACGCCAAGTCCGCGGCTGAGAACTTCCAGGCGGCGGTGGACAAGGCAGAAACTCTTTCCGAATTCGACGAGAGAGCGCGCCTGACCTTCAAGCAAAGGCTGGCATTTTCCTACATCCGCCTGGGCGAGGGAGCGAAGGCGGAGCAATTGTTTCGCGAACTCATCATTGCCTTCACGCGCGTAGTGGGTCCGGACAGTCCGAATGTTCTGCGGGTGCGCCTGAATCTGGCGCAAGCCTTCATGATCCAGAACAAACACGAGGAAGCGATCAAGGAAGCAACCGCCATCTATCCAGAGTTTGTGTCAAGGCTGGGCGCGGACCACGAGCTCACTATGCAGTTATTGAGCACACGGGCGCAGTCGGAAGGCAGCCTTGGGCTTTGGGACGATGCCATCCGCGATGACTTGGCCATTCATGACCTCGCCGTCCGCAAGCAGGAACCGCTTTCGTTCTTCGCCATTGCCACGCTCACCGACGCGTCTCTCGCCCAATGTCGGGCCGGGCGCTATCGCGAAGGTGAATCCAATGCGCGCCAGGCCTATGCGGCGTCGGTGAAAGCTTTTGGACCGGCGGCCGGTCTCACCGGAGGCGCCGCATATCCTTTGGCGAGCTGCCTGATTCTCATGGGTAATTTGGATGAAGCATCGGCGCTTCTGCAGCAAATCAACGTGCCGGCGCTAACCCAGCTCACCGGAGATCCTGATTGGGGCGCAAACGCAACCCTGGCGCAAGCCGAAATCGCTTATCGTCGTGGCAACTACGACGCTGCGCGGAATTATCTTCGAACCGTGACTCCAGTGTTCACGCGCAAGGACGCGGAGCCCTATCAAAAGCGCGCTCTCGAATCTCTACGCGCCGCTCTCGACAAGCCTTTGCCGCGGAAGTTGCGCGACTAAAGTTTTTTCCGCGTGGAGATGCGCGTGCAACAGCGCACGTAATAGTTTTGTAATGTAACCACGATCACCGCGAAGCGTCTCTACCGAGCACTATCCTTAATCAAAGGATCTCTCGAAACTCAGCCCAATGGAAACTCATCCCAAAGCAAGTCAAGCTCGCATTTTGCTCAGTTCGGTCTTCGGGCCTTATGCCCAGGACGACGAATTCGGCAGCCGATCCATCAATCCGATGGAGCTCTATCACAACCAGGTCACGCGCGCCCAAGGCAGCTTCTCGCTGCGCATGTTCCATCGCTCCTGGGGCATCATGATGATTCAGGAAAATATTTCGGCGCCCTGCAGCGTGCTGGATTTTCCCACCCGCGAAGCCTTTGCGCGGGAATTGACCACGAACCACTACGACATCGTGGGCATCTCTGGAATCATCGTGAACGTGGGCAAGGTCCGCGAGATGTGCCGCATGGTGCGAAAACTATCGCCCGATTCGACGATCATAGTGGGCGGACACGTAGCCGCCATTCCCGGCGTGGAGGCGATGATCGACGCCGACCACATCGTGCGCGGAGAAGGCATCTCCTGGATGCGCCGTTACTTGGGAGAAGACGAGAACGCGCCCATCCGCCATCCCGCCATTGTGTCCGGTCTGCAAACACGCATCATGGGAATGCTGCTCCCGGAGCGGAAGGGTGGCACCGCCGCCACCATCATCCCGTCGGTGGGCTGCCCCATGGGGTGCAACTTCTGTACCACGTCCGCGTTTTTTGGCGGCAAAGGAAAGTTTGTCAATTTTTACGAGACCGGCGATGAACTGTTTGCGGTGATGTGCCAGATCGAAGCCGAACTCAAAGTCCATTCCTTTTTTGTGATGGACGAAAACTTCCTGCTCCACCGCACGCGGGCCATGCGCTTGCTGGAACTGATGAAGCAGGCGGGCAAGAGCTGGGAGCTTTCCGTCTTCGCGTCCGCCAACGCGATCAAGAAATACACCATGCTGGAACTGGTCGAACTCGGCGTTTCCTGGGTGTGGATGGGATTGGAGTCTCCCAACGCTGGCTATAGCAAGCTGCAGGGGAATAACGTTGGCGAACTCACGCGCGAGCTGCGCGAACACGGTATCCGAGTGCAGGGCTCGACCATCATCGGACTCGAGCACCACACGCCCGACAACATGGCCGAGGAAATCGAATCGGCCATCGCCTACCAGACCGACTTCCACCAGTTCATGCTCTACACGCCGGTTCCGGGCACGCCGCTCTACCAGGAAATGTCCGAACAGGGCCGTCTGCTGCCGGACATCGACTTTGCCGATGTTCATGGCCAGTTCAAGTTCAACTTCCGCCACGCCGCCATCTCTCGCGAGGATTCCAAGCGCTTCTTGGATTGGGCCTTCTGGCGCGATTTCGAGCGCAACGGACCCAGTCTTTATCGCATGTGCCGGACCGTGCTGCAGGGCTGGCAACGCTACAAGGACTACCCCGATCCCCGCGTCCGTGAGCGCTTTGCGCGAGAAGCAAAGAAGCTCAGCAGCGCTTATAATGCGGCGCTTTGGGTGATGGAGCGGGAGTTCAAGAACGTGAATCGCACCGTGAGTGAACGGATCCACAAGTTGCGCCGCGAAGTCGAGAAGGAATCCCCGGTCGTGGCCCGCCTCACCGCCGCAGTGCTCGGGCCGATCTTGTTGTGGACCACACGACGAGAAGAGAATCGGCTGGCCAGGGGACGCACCTACGAACCCCCCACCTTTATTGAGCGCCGCAATTGGGTTCCTGCTGCCGAGACTCCGTAACGGGGTGAAAAGCCCCGCCCAAGCAGTGCTTGGACGGGGCACGCTCAACAACTCCAGACAGAATCACAAGGCGAGCGGTTTCCGTTGCTCTTTCCCGGACTGCGGGCTTGCTTTCGACGGCGCCGCCGGTTGGGTTCGGCTGTTCCGCACCGTCGCGTTGCGCTGATGGGGCGGTATCAACGTCGTGCCCGCGATGTTGTTGAATGGAACCGTCGGGGCGAACGTGGGCAGGTTGTGGGCACGCACCTGGGTCGCGGCTTCGAAGCCGGAAGCCAGCTTGATCAAGGTCGGCTCGCTGAACGCGGTCCCGAAGAAGCTGATCCCCATGGGCGCTCCGAACACCATGGCCGCCGGCACTTGCACGATCGGATAACCTTCCGCCGCCGCCAGGCTCGACGAACCAAAAATAAAGTGGTCGCCAAAGATCAAGTCGGTGGCCCACGGCGGGTTGTCGGTCGCGGTGACCACTGCGTCGAGATTGAACTGGCTCAGCGCGGCGTCAATGCCATTCACCCCAAAGGCCTGGTCAGCGGCAAGCGCCTGATTGTAGGTCATGCCGCCGAAACCCGGCTGCGGATCGTCCGGTCCGGTTGGCATGGTGGCAATAAAGTCCCAGATGTCCTGATTAAAGAATGGCATCTCGACATCGGCGTGCGCGTTGTTGAAGGCGATGGCATCGTTCAAAGTCTTGCCTGCCATCGGAACCCCGACGCGCGTGGCGAAGTAAGCTTGCACGTCATTTCTGAAATCAAAGTCCAGCACCAGCGACTCGCCGGGGCCCCCGCCGCCGTTGGGAAATGTGAAGCCCGCGGCATCCAGGTCAATCACCGTCGCTCCTGCATCGGTGAGCGCCTTAAACGCCGCCTCGTATGCGTCTTGAATCGGCACCGGCGTAACGACGAAGGGGTCGAAGCCCAATAAGCCCAGGCGCGTCAAGCCAAGCCTTGCGCCCTTCAGACCGTTGGGATCCAGGAACTGGGTATAGTCGGTGGGGATGTTCGTGGGGCGAGTGAACCGGCCCTGCCATCCCAAGGGAACGCCGCCGGTTGCCGGATCGCGACCGTCGTAGGTACGGCTTTGCACTACACCCAGCGCCACCGCTGCATCAGCCACAGTGCGGCCGTGCGGACCGAAAGTGTCCTGTACGTGGGAGATGGGCACGATGCCGGCACGGCTGGTGAGGCCCACCGTCGGCTTGATGCCCACTACACCGCTGGCATTCGCCGGACACACGATGCTGCCATCGGTCTCGGTTCCGAATGACACGGCCGTGAAATTCGACGACACCGCCGCAGCCGAGCCGGAACTGGAGCCGCAAGGATTGCGGTCGATGCCATAGGGGTTATTGGTCTGCCCGCCCCAGCCCGACCACCCGCTGACGGATTCGAAGGAGCGGAAGTTGGCCCACTCCGACAGATTCGTCTTTCCCAGAATCACCGCGCCACCCGCGCGCAGGTTGGCGGCGACCGTGGAGTCGCGAAGCGCCGGCTTTCCGAGCAGCGCGAACGAGCCTGCGGTGGTCTGCATCATGTCGCCGGTATCGACGTTATCCTTGAGCAGCACCGGGATTCCGTGCAAGGGGCCAAGCACGATGCCGCGTTTCCGCAGCTTGTCGGCGTTGCGCGCCATTTCCAAAGCGTCTGGGTTCAGTTCGATCACCGAGTTGACCCCCGGACCATTCTGGTCGAGGGCGATGATGCGGGCGATGTATTCCCTGGTCAGGTTCTCCGAGGTGAGTTTGCCGGAGGCCATCTCCGCCTGGAGTTGGGCTACCGTCGCTTCGTTGTGCTGTGTGGGGATGTCGTGCGACTCGCTGTAGGCCGCCGCAACCGGAAGCGCTAGCAAGGTTGAAACAAGGAGAATGCGTAGAGCTGGGGCGTTCATATTGTTCCTCCTGGGGACTTCGGCCGGATCGTGCCGGGAATATTGCTACTCGGGAATCGGCTTGTCAAGAAGAACCGGTTTCAAATGTAACAACGATGTAAAAACTTTGCAGGGCGGTAGCCGACATGTCCGGCGATTGATTTCGAACGATCAGCGGTATCGCGAACAGGATGCCCCTGACACGAAACTGGGAGTGTTAGGTAACCATAAGTAACCACGCAGGACCCGCCCAGTTACTCTTACCAAAATGCCATCCCTTCCACCAGGTGGGCCATACTCCCCAATGCCCCTCTGACTTATCTTGGTCTTACCAACCAACTAATTGGGGACCAATGAAATTCCTCCTCTCGATTCTTGTACTGAGCGCTGCCATGCAGGCACAAAGCTTCACGGCGAGCGGCAGTTCCACGCTTCCCGATGCACCCAGCCAACATCGTTTCTGGACGGTCGAGACCAAGCTGAACGTGGGCATCTTCGCCGGGCTGGTCGCCGCCGATGCCGTCACCACCCAACGCGGCCTGAACCAGGGCCTCCGCGAAGTCAACCCCATCATGCGTCCCTTCGTGACCCGCGGAGCCGCCGGGCAAGCGGCCGGGTCGGCTTTAGGTTTTGGCGCGGGAGTGGGGACCGCCTACCTGTTGCATCGCACCCACCACTACAAAGCGGAACGCCTTACGATGCGCCTGTTGATCGCTGGCGAAGGCGGGTTCGTCGCCAGCAACATCGTGGCGATTCGCTAGCCGCCCGTGGCGCAAGCCGGATTCGTATCAGGGCATGCCTTCAGGCGTGCCGAAAGCGCCTTGAGAGCAGTCCGCCTTCAGGCGCTGCGGGCAAACCCTGCCTCCACGTTATAATTTGATTCTGGAAGGCGAAAGTTTCTTCGACGATTCGAAGAAATCCCGCGCCCTTCCGCGAATCTCTCTACCGAAGGAGTCCGCATGGCGATTCAGAAGACGGAAAACATCTGGCACAACGGCAAGTTCATCGCCTGGGACGACGCTACCCTGCACGTGATGGCGCACGTTGTGCACTACGGCTCATCGGTGTTTGAAGGCATTCGCTGTTACGCGCTGCCCACCGGCCCCGCCATTTTCCGCGCCCCCGAGCACATGCAGCGCCTCATCGACTCTGCCCGTATTTACCGTATTGACGTTCCCTTTACCCGCGATGAGATCGTGCGGGCCATGATCGAACTGGTGCAACGCAACGGCGTCTGGCCGTGCTACATCCGCCCCATCGTTCTGCGCGGATACGGCGAGGCTGGCGTTACCCCCTTCAACTGCCCCACCGAGGTTTACATCATCAATTATCCGTGGGGAAAATATTTGGGGACGGACGCAAATGTGGGCGTCGATGTTTGTATTTCGTCGTGGACGCGGCTGGCGCCGAACACTCTGCCCGCGATGGCGAAGGCGGGTGCGAACTACATGAACTCGCAACTCATCAAGATGGAAGCCATGGTCAACGGCTACGCCGAAGGCATTGCGCTCGATGTGAACGGCTTCGTCAGCGAAGGCTCGGGCGAGAATCTGTTTGTTGTCCGCAACGGCACGCTGCACACGCCTCCGCTCGGCAACTCGATACTGGCCGGCATCACGCGCGACTCGGTGTTGCAGATCGCGCGCGACCTCGGCATCAAGATCGTGGAGCAGCAAATTCCGCGCGAATCCCTGTACATCGCCGACGAAGTTTTCTTCACCGGCACCGCCGCCGAAATCACACCCATTCGCTCGGTCGACAAAATCACCGTGGGCACGGGCACGATCGGCGCGATGACCAAGTCTTTGCAAACGGAGTTTTACGGCATTGTCCGTGGCGAGAAGAAGGACCGCTATGACTGGCTGACGCCGGTTCCGGTGGGAGCGAAGCAGCCGGTGAGCGTCTAGCTTGGTGTTGGCACCATCGGGGGAAGGCTTTGCGGCAGCAGAGGAGTTCGTAAGGGTGTAGGGGTCCTTCGACTCCGCGTGAGTTTCGCTTCGCGAAATTCACGCTCCGCTCAGGATGACAATTTATAGAGTGCAGGGCTGATTCGCGGTCTAGAGCGTTTGCGCTTTCCCAGTTTTTTGAACTATAGTAAAGCCCGCCTGATCGCAGGCGACGTTGTTTTTTCGTCTGCTTTTCTCGCTAATCCCCAGCCCGAAGGAGAAATGTTATGTCTACTCCGACTCCTGAATTTGTGCTGGGCTATCGCGCGCTGATGCTCGATGGCCTGGCTGGAGAAGTTGAAATTACCAAAAGAGTTTTGGCTGCCGTCCCCGAGGGAAAAAGGGACTACCGGCCCGATCCCAACGCACGCACGGCCTGGGAACTGGCTTGGCACCTGGCGAACAGCGACGTGCAGTTTTTGGACGCGATCGCGGATCTGAAGTTCGTTATGCCCCCGCCGCCGCCGACCGACAAGCCGAAGACGGTGGCCGAACTGGTGGCATGGTACGACCGGCACATGAAGCGCGGGGCCGACCGAGTTCGCGCTCTGTCGGCTGAACAGTTGCTCACGCCGGTCGATTTTCTCGGCGCCTTCAACTTCCCGGCGGCGTTCTATCTGGGATTCCTGAACAATCACAGCATCCATCATCGGGGCGAGTTAGCGACGTACCTGCGTCCGATGGGGTCGAAGGTCCCGTCGATCTACGGAGGCAGTTACGACGAGCCGATGCAGGCAGCGGCCTGAAGGGGAGACCGGCGTTAAAGATTCAGCCGCCCTGCGGGGCGGCTTTTTTGTCGTCCGGCCGTCTATGATCCGGCCGTCTATCGTCCGACCCAGAGGGTTTGCACGGGGTATTTCGCGACCATCCGGTCAGCGGTGATGAGGATCATGTCCTCCAGATTGGCTTGGGCAATCAGCAACCGGTCGAAGGGATCGCGATGATGATCCGGGAGCCCGAAAACCGCCAATGCATGCTGGTGGGAAACAGGAAGGGGGCGGAGTCCCTGATCTGCCATCCGACGCGGCACAAAGGTTCCAGGTGCTTCCGGGAGTTTCAGTTTGCCCGCCCCCGACTTGATGGCTACTTCCCAGGAAGTCACGGCGGATAAGAACACCTCATGGCGCAGATCGGCCAGCACCGCGCGGCCCTGGCGCGAGATCCGTTCCGGCTCCCAGAGACTCCAGAGCCAGACCCCGGTGTCGAGCAGGTATTTCACGCTTTCTTCTTTCTTTTTGGCGGGCTTTTTGGCGGGGCCGGAGTTTCTTCCCTGGCTTCGGTGGTGATAGGCCCGTAAAACAGGGCCTCAAGTTCCGGATCTGGGCGATCGAAATCATCCGCCATCCAGATCTTGCCCCGGTCCATGCCCATGGGCCGTGCGTTGCTCCGCGCCCCGGCCGCGATCAGCTTGGCCACGGGCACGCCGGCCCGTGAGATGGTAATCTCGTCTCCCGCTGCGACCTGCCGCAGCAGCCGCGACAGGTGCGTCTTGGCTTCGTGAACGTTGACTTCCATGATGTAGATGTTAACTAAGTCATATAACTAAGTCAACTAGCCTAGCCTTTATTGATCCAGGACGGAGTTCGACGGGCCCCGCGGAGCGATTCGCACAGGGAAAAGTTCGCCGCGAGGAAGGGCGGGATCTTGCAGCCAAAAGCTTAAAAGTCAAAGACCACCTTTCTTGCCGCCAATGGTCCCGTTACTTCCGTCATCTCGTGCCCGGCGGCGGTACGCGTCATGATAGGCAAGGTACCTGGAGTCTTGTCCGCATGACTATCGACGACTTGCTGCGCATTGCCATGGAGCGTCGCGCTTCCGACTTGCACTTGAAGGTCGGGAACTATCCACACCTCCGCATTGACGGCGATCTGCTGCCGCTGACCGACCAGTCGCGGGTGTCCGCCGAAGACATGTTGAACATGGCGTTCAGCATGATGTCGGCGCGGCAAAAGCAAAAATTCAAAGAGACCACGGAAATCGATATGGCCTACGGCGTCGCGGGCCTGGGACGCTTCCGTGTCAACGTGTTTCAGCAGCGCGGCAACGTGGGATTGGTGCTGCGCGTGATTCCCACCAAGATCCGGGCGCTCGACGAACTGTTTCTGCCGAAAGTGGTGGAGCAGATCTGCGACATGCCGCGCGGCCTGGTGCTGGTGACCGGGGTGACCGGCTCGGGCAAATCGACGACGCTGGCCGCCATGGTCGACCGCATTAACTCTTCGCGCGCCGAACACATCATCACCATCGAAGACCCCATCGAATTTCTGCACCGCGACAAAAAAGGCTACGTGAACCAGCGCGAGGTGGAAGTCGACACGCCGACGTTCTCGGCGGCGTTGCGCGCTTCTCTCCGTCAGGATCCGGACGTGATCCTGGTGGGCGAAATGCGCGATCTGGAAACGATTGGGACGGCGCTGCACGCGGCCGAAACCGGTCACATGGTTTTCTCCACACTGCATACGCTGGATGCGGTCGAAAGCATCAACCGCATCATCGCCATTTTTCCGCCGCCGGAGCAGAAACAAATCCGGCTGCAGTTGGCGGCGGTATTGCGCGCCATCGTCAGCCAGCGCCTGGTGCGCCGCTCCGACGCCGAAGGCCGGGTGCCCGCGGTCGAAGTGATGATCACAACGGCTTATATCCGCGAATGCATTCTCGTGCCCGAGAAGACGCGCGCCATCCGCGACGCGATTTCCGCGGGTACCTCGCAGTACGGCATGCAGACCTTCGACCAATCGCTCTGGGACCTGTTCCAAGCCGGCCTCGTGAGTTACGAGACGGCCCTGGAGAGCGCCTCGAACGCCGATGAGTTCAAACTGCGGATGCAGGGAATTGCGTCCACGGCCGACATCTCGCGGAATGCGATGCAAACCACGGGCTTCGGACGCTGAAGGTTGGCGGCAAGATTGGGTTTGTCCTGCTGAACCGGTTGCTTTTGAACTTGGTTCTGAACTTTGCTCTGAACTTTGTTCCTCCTGAAACTTGGGCGCGCTTCGGCGCGCCTTTTTTGTCGGCCGGTTCCGCCTGAACCCAGCGATGCACGCGGAAGGTGGAGGATGTGCAGAGGCTTGCGCAGCTCAGCGGGGGTGGTGTGCAACCGTTTGCACGGCGGCGCGAAATTGATTGAGCCGCGACCGGTTTCCGCTTGACTCCAGTTGTTGGAACGAGCTAACCTCTCCGCACTCCCCGAAGCTGCGGAGAAAATCCCCAGCCCGATCCTTTAGTGAACAGGAAACTCTCGATGAAAACTCCTCAGATCTGTGCGTGCGTGTTGCTGCTGGTGGTGGGTTCGGCGATGGCCTTTGCCGACGCGATCAACGATCCAAAAATCATCATTCAAAGCGCCAGTAGCGCCAGCATCCCGTTGGGGTCCTGCACCACGGGATGTGTCAAAGGCTTGAATTTTACATTCGGCGTACCTGCGGGCGGGACCGGCAAGGTATTTTTCACGAATGAGAGCGGAGTGAACTGGACTTCGCTGACTCTTATTGAACAAGGACACCAGATTCCAGCGAACGCCATCAAGTGCCAATCGGGCCTGTTTATGAGCTGCACCGCAACGAATCTGAAGAACGGGAATGTGGCGATCATGCTGTCGGGTATCAAAGGCAGCGACAATCCAGACAGAGGGATTGGGAACGGCCAGAGCTTCTCCATTGGCTTCTCGTGCCTTAATGGCTGCTGGCCGGGCGGGCTGGACTTTGGCGGGCATGCGAATGCGCCTGCTGTTCCCGAGCCTGGCACAATTGCCTTGATGGTTACGGGATTGGGCGCGCTGGTTTCGCGCCGCAAGCTGTGGAAGAGCCCCCGGAAAGCTTAGTGGTTCTTCTTCGTAAACTGGTTCACCAATTGTGAAAACTGCGGCAGGGCCTGGAGCTTCTGAAGCTCGGGATCGTTCCAGGCCTCTTGGGCGGCGTACCCCTTCTCCAGCGCCAACCGCAGCGCCTTCAACGCTTCTTCGGGCTTGCCGATCAGCGTCTTCACCTGGGCTTCGGAGTACATCAGATAGATGTCGTCGGGACTGATGGCGCGGGCCTGCTGGATGTACTGCTGGGCGTTCGACGCATCGCCCTTTTTGGCATAGTAGAGCGCCAGGTCGCCCATGGTTCCGGCAGAGCGCGGATTGACCTGCAATTGCTGAAAGGCAAGTGAAATAGCTTTGTCATAAGCCGCGGCCGCTTGCTCGGAGTGGCCCGACCACCGCTGCGCATCCCCCAGATTGCCGAACAGTTCCTCGTTGTTGGGCGTCATCTCGGTTGCCTTCTGGTACATCGCGACCGACTCGTCGTAGCGCTTCAGCCAGAAGTATGCCGTGCCGAGATTGGAATACGTCGGAGAGTCGGGTGAGATCGACAGCGCCTTCTGGTAATGAGGGATCGCCTCATTCCACTTGCCTTCGCGCAAATAGACCGAGCCCACGTCTCCGTAGCCCATGGGATTTTCGGGGGCAAGTTCGGTGACCTTCTGAAACTCCACGAGCGCCTTGGCGTTCTCGCCAAACTCAAAGTACGCCTTGCCGAGGGCCAGGTGATTCAGCCAATTGTAGGAGTTGGCGTCGACCGCTTTTTGGTAGCTGGCGACCGCTTCGTTACTTTGACCGCTGGCCTTGTAGGCGTCGCCCAGATTTCGATACGCTTCCTCGGAGTTCGGCGCCAATTCCAATGCGCGCTTCAATTCGGTGACCGCCTGGGTGTACTTCCCGGTGGCGGAATAGACGCTGCCCAGCGAGAGATGTACTTCGGGCAGGTTGTTCGAGAGCCGCTCCGCCTGCTGCGCCGACAGAGTGGCTTTCTGCGCCCAGATACTCTCTTTGCTTGCGCTGTACATGCGGAGGCTGGAGTCGGCGAGTCCCGTGTAGGCCAGAGCGAAGTTGGGATCCTTGTCGATGGCCTGTTCGAACAGGGCCACGGCGGGCCGGATTCCGTCCACATCGTGACTATTGCGCAGCACGTTCCGTCCCTGCAGATAGAGGTCGTAGGCCTTCACGTTCTCGGTAGGATGGGCGCCGACGCGCGCTTGCTCTTCGCCGCTCGGCTTGAGCGCAAGGGCGGTGGCTACGGTCGCGTAAATCTGGTCTTCGAGTACGAGCAAATCGCCCGCGGTTCCCGGGAATTCCTGGCTCCAAACGCGTTTGCCCGTGGTGGCCTCGTCGAGGCTGAGCGTGACGCGCAGCCGCTCGCTGTTGCCCTGCACCATCCCCTGCAACACCAGGTTGACGCCCAGTTCGCGCGCCAGCCGGGAGAGCGGCAAATCTTTGTCTTTATCCTTATTCTTGGCCACCGCTTTCTCCACCGCGTCCGAAGATGCCAGGTGGACTTCCTTCAACTGAAAGAGCTTGGCGGCGAGAGCTTCCGCAATACCATCGGCCACGTAGCCCAGGGCTTTCTCGTCCCCAACCTGTTTCAAGGGCAGGATCGCGACGTACTTTCCCTGTTGCAGTGAGGGGATGCCTTGCGCCATCTCGCCTGCCGGCGTTCCGATGCGACGCAGCAGCGTGCGTCCGGCAAAAGTTGCCAGAACGACCACCAGCAGCGCGCCCGCAATCCACATCCAACTCTTGCCCGGAAGATCGAGGCTGAAGCGCGACCGATGCACGACCGGATGCGCAATCATCTTCGACAGCATTTCGGGGCTGATGTCGGGGTTCGCTTCCCAGGTCGTCAATTGCTGTAACAGTTCGACGGCGGAGTGGTAGCGGTTGGCCGGCTCGCGCTCCAGGCAGCGGCCGACAATCGCGCTCAGCGATCTGGGAACGGAGGCGTCGACGTCGGAAGCGGAGCGAGCCTCTTCGCGCGTACGCTTCATGAGGCTGGCGATGGCCGTGTCGGCCCCGTAGGGAGCTTTCCCGGTAAGCAGTTCGTAGAAGATCAGGCCGACGCTGAAAATGTCGGAGCGTTGGTCAAGCGTGCTGCCCAGGGCTTGCTCCGGTGACATGTATTCGAGCGTGCCCACGACAGCGCCGGTTTGGGTGAGGCCGGTATCGCCCAGCGAACGCGCCAGGCCGAAGTCCATCACCACGATCCGTCCGTGCTGGTCGCGCATGATGTTCTGAGGCTTCAGGTCGCGATGGATCACGCCTTCGGAATGGGCGCAATCGAGCGCGCGGCAGACCTGCTCCACCATCGCGATCGCTTCCTTGGGCGCAAACTTTTTCTGACGGCGCAATAGGGTGCGCAGGTCTTCGCCGTCGACGTATTCCATGCTGATGAAGCGGATGCCATCGGCCTCGCCCAGGTCGTAGATGCGGACCACGTTCTTGTGCGTAATGTTGCGCGCGAGAATCAGCTCCTGCTTGAAGCGCTGCAGAATCGCGGGATCGGTCGCCAGTTCGGGACGGATCACCTTGAGCGCGATCAGGCGGTCGAGTTCGCGGTCGCGGGCCTTGTAGACCGCGCCCATGCCGCCCTGCCCCAGCACACCCAGAATTTCGTAACGTCCACCGAAAAGCACGCCCGGCCGCAAACTCAGAAAGGCGGAGACGCTGCCGGCCGCGGGGGTCGAGGACGCCGGCGGCGGTGTCTGGCGCGGGTAAGGCATGGCTCGCGTCTCGCCCGGAATCGCCGTTCCATGGGGCAAGGTGGGAGCGTCGGAGAGCGGTGCGTTGGAAAGAGGCGGAGGCGTCAGGGCCAAGGCGCCAACCGCATCTTCGGGCAAACCAGTACCCGGCCTCGTTGGGCTGTCGGAATCGTTGCGGCGGTGATCGTGGTCGCGCTCTTGCATGCGATGGCCCGGCTTCGGAGTGCCCGTGAAGGAGCGCGCCCCGTCCCGCGACAGAGGCAGCGTTTGCCCCGGGTTGCCGAGGGGAAGTCGAAAACCCAGCACTCCGATACGCACAGCAGTATACCCCGGAACGTTCTTTGGGGAATTGCGGGGAAATACGGAGAAACTCTAGATACATAGTGTTTCTGGGGCTTCGAACGTTTCTGCAAGCCCGACCCCGGTGATGCCGACCTGGGCTATAATGCTGCGGGCCAGCATTTCTCACGTGGGGTGGGAATATGGGACTGTATTCGCATTACGACGGCGCGCATAACCATCCGCTGAACCGCGCCCTGCACATGATTGCCATTCCGGTCGGTTTCTCGTCGTTGATCGTGGTCTGGTGGCACTGGCTGGTGGCGCTGCTGCTGATCCCGGCGGCGTTTGCGCTAGCCTGGCTAGGCCATCTGATCGAGGGGAACAAGCCGGCGTTTCTCACCAACCCTGCCCACGTGTTTGTCGCGCCCGTCTGGATGGCGCGGAAGATCTTCGGGATGAATCCGAAAAAGACGGTGCCGTAGCTGTCCGCATCCCAAGCCAACCGGTCGGTACCCACATTTCGCCGATTCCCCCTCCGCATGCTTAAATGACGAGTTGGGCGCCAAGTTCTGCGCCATTCCCGCGCACGGCCTCCCACGTCACGCAACACGTACATGGAGGATCTTTGGACTTTCAACTGAACGACGAGCAACTGCACCTGAAGAAGACGGTGCGCGAGTTTGCCGAACGCGAGATTGCCCCGAACGTCATGAGGTGGGATGAAGCCGGCGAATTCCCGCTGGCCACCATCAAGGAACTCGGCAAACTCGGCCTGATGGGTACGATCTTCCCGCCTGAATACGGCGGCGCGGGCATGGGCTACGTCGAGTACGTCACCGCCATCGCGGAACTCGCGCGCGTGGATGGCTCGGTGGGGATCATCGTAGCGGCGCACACGTCCCTTTGTTCGAATCACATTTTTCTCGCGGGCAATGAAACGCAGAAGAAGAAGTATGTGTCGAAGCTGGCGACGGGCGAGTTCATCGGCGCCTGGGGATTGACCGAGCCTTCGGCGGGATCGGATGCAGGCAGCGCGCGCATGACCGCGGCCCGTGCCAAGGGCGGATGGGTGCTCAACGGCACCAAGACCTTCATCACCAACGGCCACTATGCCGATGTGTTGGTCGTGCTCGCGGTGACCGATCGCGCGGCGCACACGCACGGCCTTTCGGCGTTCGTGGTCGAGAAAGACACCAAGGGATTCCGCGCGGGGAAAAAAGAAAATAAACTTGGCCTTCGCGCCAGCGACACGGCGGAGCTGATCTTTGAGGACTGTTTTGTGCCGGCAGAAAACCTGCTGGGCAAGGAAGGCGACGGCTTTATCGACGCCATGCGTGTTCTCGACGGAGGACGCATCTCGATCGCCGCGCTCTCGCTCGGCATGGCCCAGGGCGCATTCGGAGCGGCCCTGAAGTACTCGAAAGAGCGCCAGCAATTTGGGCAGGCGATCTCGGAATTTCAGGCCATCCAGTGGAAACTGGCCGACATGGCGACGGAAATCGAAGCGGCAAGACTTCTGACGTTGCGCGCCGCCGCTATGAAAGATGCCGGCAAGAAGACCACGCTCGAATCGTCGATGGCGAAGCTCTACGCCAGCGAGGTAGCGGTGAAGTGCGCCAACGAAGGCGTGCAGATCCACGGCGGCTACGGCTTCATCAAGGACTATCCGGCGGAGAAGTTCTATCGCGACGTGAAGCTGTGCACGATTGGCGAAGGGACAAGCGAAATTCAAAGGCTGGTGATTGCACGACAATTGCTCAAAGACTAGAACTGGAACTGGTCTCATAAATGGTTTGGGAAGGGCACGGCTTCAGCCGTGCCGCTCGGTGCCTTAAGCAATGCGGACTTTAGCCCCTGAGGGCCAGGCATCGCGCCCAGACAATCACTTATAAAACGAGTTCTAGAGTCTTGCCATTCAGCAAAGCGAGAAGGGAGCTGCGATGATCACCGGAGCTCATGTCGTCGTTTACAGCAAGGACGCGGAAAGCGACCGCACTTTCTTTCGCGATATTCTCAAATTTCCCGCAGTGGACGCCGGTCATGGCTGGCTGATTTTTGCCCTGCCGCCTGCGGAGGCTGCCTTTCACCCCTCCGAGAAGAACGACCTGCACGAGCTGTACTTCATGTGCGACGACCTGAAGTTAACCATAGAGTCGTTGAAGGCGAAGAAAGTGAAGTGTGGTCCGGTGAAAGAAGTCCGCTGGGGCAGTCTGACCACGATCTTTCTCCCCGGAGGCGGGAAGATCGGGCTCTACCAGCCGAAACACCCGACTGCGATCGAGCGCTGAGGTTAGACGAACGCGGATCGGCCCGGATTGTCAGACTGTTACACTATCCTGCTTGGCTCTTGTGAGTACAATTCTCATCGACCGTCTCCGTTCCGGCGACCCCCGCGCGCTGGCCCGTGCCATCTCTACCGTCGAGAACCGCGCTGCGGGCTGGTCCGATCTGCTCAAGGCGCTATTTCCACACACGGGCAAGGCGCGAGTCATCGGTCTGACTGGCGCCCCGGGATCGGGCAAGAGCACGCTGGTCGATCGGCTCGCCAAGCACTATCGCAAAGAAAATCAGACGGTCGGTATCATCGCGGTCGACCCGACCAGCCCTTACACGGGCGGAGCGATTTTAGGCGACCGCATACGCATGCAGGATCACTATAGCGACCCGGGGATTTTCATCCGCAGCATGGCGACGCGCGGATCGCTCGGAGGCCTGGCGCGCGCCACGGCGGACGCGGCCACCGTGCTCGATGCTTCGGGCCGCGACTTGATCATGATTGAAACGGTTGGCGTCGGGCAGGACGAAGTCGACATTGTGCGCCTGGCCGATGTCACCATCGTGATTCTTGTGCCCGGCATGGGCGACGATGTGCAGACGATCAAAGCCGGAATCATGGAAATCGCCGACATCTTCGTGATCAACAAAAGCGACCGCGAGGGCGCCGAGCGCGTCGAGCGCGAGATTCGCGCCATGCAATCGCTGGCCACGCGCAACGACCACTGGACGCCGCCCATCGTCAAGACGGTTGCCAGCGAGGGCGTGGGAACGGAAGAGTTGGCGGAAGCCATCGCTGGCTACGAGGCATACCTGAAGAAAGAAAACCTGGTCCTCAAGAAGAACGTCGAGAACTGGCAGCAGCGATTGGTCGAGATGCTGCGCGATGCCATGCTCGAAAAAGTGCGCGCGCACATGGACGGCGGCAGCCTTGAGCGTTACGCCGCCGAGATCGCCGAGCACAAGCGCGACCCGTATTCGCTGGTGGAGGAGATTGTCGGCGGCGCCGAACGCGATTAGGTCCTAGTAGAGACGGGGCTTGCCCCGTCTCCCGCCGCGGAGGGAGACGCGGCAAGACGCGTCTCTACAGGGAATCAGGCAGGCATTTATGAAATTGAAATTCAGCATCGATCATCTCGGCATCGCCGTGAAGTCGCTGGCGGCGGCGAAGTCCATTTACGAAAAACTCGGGCTGACCGTTTCGCCGGAAGAAACCGTCGCTGCGGAAAGAGTTCGGCTGGTGATGGTGCCGGTGGGCGAGAGCCGATTGGAGCTGCTGGAAGCGACGGCAGACGATTCGACCATTGCCCGCTTCATCGCCAAGCATGGCGAGGGGCTGCATCACGTTTGTCTGCGCGTTCCGGACCTGGCGACGGCGGTTGCGAAATTGAAGCGCGAAGGCGTGCGCCTGGTATCGAATGAGATCAAGACGGGCGCGGGCGGGCATCGTTATGTGTTCGTGCATCCGCAGAGCACGGCGGGCGTGCTGCTGGAACTGGTCGAGGGACACCACTGATTCTCCAGTGCCAATGTTTCCGCTTGTCTCATTTCGTAATTTGGCAATCGGATAATTTGGTAATTTCAACCCTGATCGACTCTCAAATTGCGAAATTACCCAATTACAAAATTACGAAATATTTTGGCTTATGCTACTTCTCGCCGTCGATACTTCCGGTAAGCAGGGCAGCATCGCACTCGCAAGGTGCGGAGCAGGGGAGAACTGCACGCGCGTTGAAATCGAGATCGTCGAGGTCGTCCCGCTCACTGGGGGCACGTTTTCCGCACAGCTGGTGCCGCAGATCGCGGCGCTGCTCGAAAAACACGGATACAGCAAGAGCAACCTGGGCGGATTCGCCGTGGCATCCGGTCCGGGTTCGTTCACCGGACTGCGGGTCGGCCTCGCGGCGATCAAAGCGCTGGCCGAAGTCCTGCACAAGCCGATTGCAGCGGTTTCCTTGCTGGAAGCGGTGGCGTCGAGCGGCGCAGCGCGTGGCCGGGTTCTCGCGGCGCTCGATGCGGGCCGGGGTGACGTCTATGCTGGCGACTACGAACTCGAGCCCAAGGTGCAGATGCACAGCGAACGCCTGCTGAGCCGCGAAGAGTTTGTTGCCGAAGCTGCGGGGAAGGCGGTGGTTACGCCCGACGCCACGTTGGCTGAAATCGCCCGGGCCGCTGGAATTCCGGTCGAGCGGATTGAGTATCCAAACAGCGGAGTGATTGCCAGGCTGGGTTGGGAGCATCTCCAACGGGGCGAGACGGCGAGTCCCGAAGAACTGGAAGCGAACTACCTCCGCCATTCCGACGCCGAAATTTTCTCCAAGCCGGCGCGGTGAGAGACTTTGCGTGCGCGGCCCCTAAAGGGGCGTCTGATTCTGAAGAATTTGCGGTATCGCTAAAGCGATACCCTGATACGAACCTTGATAGAAACCGTATCCTGCCAGTCGGTTGAGACTGTCGCCCCATGCCCCTAGCCATCCGACCCGCTGCGTTGAACGATGTGCCGGCGATTCTTGCCCTCGAGCAGCAGGCGCCGGCTGCCGCGCACTGGACCTGCGAGCAGTACAACCAGTTGGTGAGCAGCCGGGTTGTTCTGGTCGCCGAGGAAGCAGGCCAGCTTTGCGGATTTGTGTGCGCGCACGCGGTCGCGGGCGAATGGGAGCTCGAGAACGTGGTGGTGGCCGCCGGCTTCCTCCGCCGGGGTATCGCCAACGAGTTGATGCGGGCCCTGATTCAGCGCGCGAAAAATGATGGGGCGTCAGCGCTTCTGCTCGAGGTCCGCGAATCGAATTTGGCAGCCCGCGGGCTGTACGAAAAACACCGATTTCGCGAGGTGGGCCGACGCCCGGCGTACTACGAAAATCCAGCGGAAGATGCGATTCTGTACACGCTCCGGTTGCAGCCCTGAGTTGACCGAACATGTCATTTTTGCACCATTTCGTGGTCAACTTTGGTACCGCTGAGCCCCCTGACCACGGTGGGAATCTATCTTTCTGCGAACTATGAAATCCCATTGAACCGCTACCAATTACTGTGGTACTTTTTAACCGAGCGGTAACAAAAAGCAGGAGGTCTAGCAAGGATGCTGACTCCAAGAGACCAACTCCTGACCGGCCATGACGAGTTCCAGCGGCTGGCTCAGGAGCACTCGCAATACTCCCAAAGGCTGGAATCCCTCACCCAAAAGCGATACCTCACCGACGACGAAAAACTGGAAGAAGTGCGGCTGAAGAAACTGAAGCTTCGCTTGAAAGACCAGATGCAGAGTCTGGAATCGCAGTTCCAGCGGCAGTCTGCCTAGAGGACAGGCCCGAGCAATCGGGCCGGAATCGCAAGAATAACGCAGGGCCCGACCAGACCCATGCCATCCCACAGGGCGCTTCTAAGCGCCTTTTTTTATTGCAGTTAAGAGGAATCTGGGGGAAGCTGGCCCAGTCTCACGGTTGGTCGGGAAGTGGTGACGAAATGTTGAAAACCGCCCACGGGGCCTCTGCTGAAGCCGCTTCATCCGGATACTTCGCTCAGTCCTGCAAAACTGGCCGAAATGGAACGCCGCACCACTGACGTTCTGAGAGATTCACTGCTGCCTGGCCAGAAAGACTCCCTGAAAACCAGGCCGGATGGAACCATCCTTGACGGGCATGACTTACGCCGCAGAATATAATCGCGGCGATCCTGATAGGCTTACTCGTTGGGCTTGGAGGCTTGAATGCGTCCTTTAACTGGTATTGTCTTTGCCCTTGTTCTCTTGGTTTCATCCGTTCATGCCCAGACCGAGTCATCGCAGGCGGCTCCTCCGCAGACTGCACGCCAGGCGCTGATCGAAATGTTGTTCGGTCAAGCGCCAAACCATCTGGAAAAACATCTTCCCGAAGTTACTCGCCAAGCTTTTGAGAATCTCAAAGGAGCCGGTGGCCAGAGTTTTCTCGGCGAATTCTCCATGCTTGCAAAGCAAGCCGAGCAGGGAAAAGATAAGTTCGAGGTCTTCGACACCGGTCCAACGCTGTTCACCGCCAAAGATCTTCCCGGCGGAAATTACGACAAAATGGACATTACCGTCGAACGGGACGATCTAACGGGGGACGAGGATCAGATTGAACTTGCTATGCACATGACTCGCGGTGGAAAGGAGGAAGCGATCCCCTTCATTCTGCGGATCACCTTTTCGATGAAGATGGAGTCCGACATATGGCGCTTAAATGAAATCGGCCTCGGCGTGCGCCTGCCTCTCGCCGATCCGGCTTTCCTGAAGAGCCTGCTGGAGCGTCAGCGCAGTCAGAACGAGCAAATGGCGATCTGGTCGATGCGTTCGGTTTTATCTGCGGAGAAATCTTATCAGGCTTCGCAGGGCAGCTACGCTTGCACACTCCCCGCTCTCGGAAGTGGGAGTAAAGGAACGGGTGTCGCACACCGTGCCTACCTTTACGACTCGCAACTGGCGAGCGGGAAGAAGAACGGCTACATCTTCGCCATCTCCGGATGCGACACGTCCCACTTCCAATTGATTGCTGAACCCGCAGCCCCGGATTCCGGCCAGCGCGCGTTCTGTTCGGATGAGAGCGCCACCGTGCGCGCATCTGCCGATGGCAAGGCGTCTACCTGCCTGAGCAGCGGCGAAGTTGCTGAGGATAGAGGCTTGATCTTCGGAGCTAGAGGTCCTGTCGCCGTCGAAGTTCCTGCCAATGCTCGACCGATTGTCGGGGCTGCTCCTCAAAGCCACGTTGCTTCTGGAACGCCGCCTGCACAACGGGTCCGCGTTTCTCAGGGTGTCGCTACGGGGCTCCTCATTAGCAAGGTGGCACCAATTTACCCCGAAGAGGCGCGAACCGCGAGGATCCAGGGGAGCGTGGTGTTGAAGGCTATCATCAATCAGACGGGCGACGTCGTAAGCCTCGACCTTGTCTCGGGTCATCCGCTGCTGGCTCCGGCCGCTATGGATGCAGTGAGACAATGGAAATACCGTCCCTACCTGCTGAACGGAAAAGCGGTGGCCGTGGAAACCCAGATCACTGTGAACTTTACGCTCGCAAAAGATTAGTATTGCTTTGCACCTCATGAAATTCCAGATTACATATAATTACCCTGACTGAGAATTCCCATGGTGCGTGACGGCTACCTTTATGGTGCGGGATGCCTGCTGGCTGCGGTCCTTGTCGCCTGGCTGGCGGCTTGGCCTTACGCCGTCCCGCTCTTGTTGCTGGCAGCTTTCTTTCTGTGGTTTTTCCGTGATCCGGAGCGCCAGATTCCTGCCGTACCCGGGGCTCTGGTTTCTCCTGGAGATGGCAAGGTGACCGATGTTTCGCTGGTTGCTTCTGACGGGACGTCCCCCGGGACTCCGCGGAATCGGATCAGCATTTTTCTCAGCGTGTTCGATGTGCACGTGAACCGCTCGCCGATTGCGGGAGTGATCCGCGAGGTGCGCTATCAGCGTGGCAAATTTCTCAACGCCATGGGGGCGCATTCGGCGGAGGAGAACGAGCAGAACATCGTCACCGTCGAAGGCGATGGCCGTACCGTAATCTTCAAGCAGATTGCCGGCCTGATCGCGCGCCGTATCGTCTTTAGTCTTAAAGTAGGAGACCACGTGGCCTGCGGCCAGCGGGTTGGGCTCATCAAGTTTGGTTCGCGCGTGGACGTTCTGTTCGATCGCGATGCCGCCGTCCAGGTAAAGCCCGGCGATCGGGTTAAGGGAGGAGCGACGATCCTCGCACTTCTGCCGGCTGGTCAAACGCCGATCGTACGAACGGAGACGCGGCAAGCCGCGTCTCTACAGGATATGAAAGCAGGAACATGGAAGAGCTAGCGCCGCGTCGTCGTGAGTCGGACCGTCCGCGCGGAAAATTGCGCAAGGGCATGTACATCCTGCCCTCGCTGTTCACGACCGCGAATATCGCAGCCGGGTTCTACGCCATTCTGCAGACCGTGCACGGCAGCTTGGAAGAACCCTGGCACCTGGATTTCGCTGCTATGGCCATCGGTTTTGCCGTATTCTTCGATGGCCTGGACGGCCGCATCGCGCGCCTGACCAACACCGCCAGCGATTTCGGCAGGGAACTCGATTCGCTGGCCGACGTGATCGCCTTCGGCGTCGCTCCGGCGCTGCTCGCCTGGATGTGGGGATTCCATCTATTGCCACTGGTCATCGCGCCCAACCTGCGCCAGAAGATTACAGAACTGGGCTCGGTAGCCTGCTTCGCTTTTCTGATGGCGGGCGCGAGCCGGCTGGCGCGCTTCAACATCACGAAAAATCCGGAGCCTTCGAACCCCGGACGTCCGGGGAAGAAATATTTCGTGGGCATGCCGATTCCGGCCGGCGCGGGAGTAATTGCCGCAATCGTTCACTTCTCCGGCGGGTCGCCGGTGAATTCCTGGTGGACGGCGATGAGCTGGCTGCTGATGGTCGTCGTGGTCGGTTATCTCATGGTCAGCACTTGGCGTTTCTACAGCTTTAAAGATATTGACTTTCGATCGCGTCGTCCCTTCCGACTGATTGTGGTGATTGCCGTGGTCATCGCATTGATCGCGCGATTTTCCCGGCCGACGCTTTTCGCCATTGCGATTTTATACATGGCTTCGGGCGTCCTGTGGCGGCTACAGTGGATCTTCCGCCGCAAGACTCCGCCGGCGCCTCCGCCTTACCCGGAGGCATCGCCGACTCCATGACTCCCCTCTCCAAGTCCGCCAACGCGCAGGCCGATTCCCGCGGCACGAAGCCGTATCGCGTGGCGATCGTGGGCGCGGCGTCACTCAAGGGCAAGGAGATTGCCGAGGTCTTGCACGAACGAAATTTCCCCGCTGCCGACATCCGGTTGCTCGATGACGACGAGTCTCTCGGGCAGTTGGAGGCGGCCGGCGACGAGATGAGCTTTATTCAGAGCATCCGCTCGGAACAGTTCGAGCGCGTGGACTTCGCTTTCTTCGCCTCCGACCCGCGCTCGACGCGCAATAACTGGAAGGTGGCGCGCGACCTCGGCGATACCATCGTCGATCTCTCGTTCGCGCTCGAAGATGAGGCACGCGCCTCGATCCGCTCGCCCTGGATCGAGCGATGGATCGAGCGCCAGACCGGCCAGCCCATTCCGCCCGAGTTGCAACCGGGCCCGGTGGTGGTGGCCCATCCAGCCGCCACGGTCCTCGCTCTGCTTGCCTTGCGCAGCGAGAAGTTTGCCAAAATCGAACGCATGGTTGCCACGGTGTTTCAACCGGCGTCGGAGAACGGCCAGAAGGGAATGGACGAACTGCACGAGCAGACCGTGAATCTGCTCTCCTTCCAGGAGCTGCCGAAAAATGTGTTCGACATCCAGGTGGCCTTCAACCTGGCGGCGCGCTACGGGCCGCGCTGCGAACAAAGATCGGATCTGTCGCTGGAAGCGGTGTCGCAAAGGATCCGCAAGCACTACCGGCAGATCGCCCAAGCGGCAGCCCCGCCTGCGCTGCAAGTGCTGCATGCCCCAGTCTTCCACGGCCACGCCTTCTCGCTCCACCTGGAGATGGAGAAGCCAGTCGTGCTCGCGGATTTTTCCGCGGCCCTGGCGGGAGAGCACGTGGTGGTGACCGGCCGCCCCGAAGATACTCCGACCAGCGTGAGTGCTGCCGGCCAAGGCGACATCCTGGTCGAAATCGCTGTCGATGCCAGTGCCAATCGGAACAACGGGGTGTGGCTCTGGGCAACCACCGACAATCTGCGCGTGGCGGCGTTGACGGCCGTCGAATGCGCCGAGAGCATGACCGCATCCCGCCCCCGGGGTCAGATTCAATGACGCCCGATTCCATGACGCCCGATGCCATGAGGTCCGATCCAATGAGGTCGCATCCAATGACGGCGAGACCATGGGCGGCGGCCCTGGCGCTGGCAGTGGGTCTGGCATTAATGTCGATCTCGACCGGCTGCGGCTATCACACGGCGGGAAATAAGGTCGAACTGCCACAGAACATCCGCACCATCGCGATTCCCGGTTTCGTCAGCCAGAGCCAGACGTTTCGCATCGAGCAACTGCTGACCGACGCCGTAGTGCGCGAGTTCAACGCCCGCACCCAATATCGTGTGATCCACCAAGCCAAAGGCGACGCGGATGCGGTGCTGAAGGCAACGGTTTTGTCGGCGTCGGCAACCCCGCTCGCTTACGACTCCCAAACCGGGCGCGCCGCCAGCGCTTTAGTCACCGTCAGCATCCAGGTGACGCTCACCGACCGTCAGGGCAAGGTGCTTTTCGACAATCCTTCGTATCTCTTTCACGATCAGTACGAAATATCGCACGATCTCCGCAGTTTTTTCGAAGAAGATTCTCCCGCCGTCGATCGCTTGTCGCGGGATTTCGCGCGCACGCTGGTGGCCAACATTCTGGAGGCCTACTGATGTTGGAGGGGCTGAGGTTGGAAGACCGGATGTTCGAGGACCGGATGTTCGAGGACAATGATTGACGATGCACGCCTTCAGTCAGGCCGACCGCTTTCTCTCCGACGTGGAGTCGCGCAAGCTGAAGCCGGCCTACGTGTTGGTAGGCGACGAAGCGTTTTTTCGCAAGCGCTGCCGCGACGCCATTCTCGAGCACCTGGTCGCGCCCGACTCGCGTGACTTCGGCTTGTTTGAGTTCGACCTCGCCGAAACTTCGCTCAATGAAGTTCTGGATCGCGCCCGCACCCCCTCGCTGATGGCGCCCTTTCAGGTGTTCTTCGTGCGCGGCGTAAGAACCTTGTTCGGCCGCGGCTCAAACGACGAGAAAATCGGAGCCATCGAAGCCTATTGCAAGAATCCCAATCCCGATGCGCTCCTCGTGTTTGTCGCCGATCACATCAGTATTCCCGCCGACGCTCGCCGCATGGAGATGACCGACAAGGACCGCTACCAGAAGATTCGCGAAGACTTGGGCCCGTTCTGCGGCATTGTCGAACTGTCGCGCGTGCAGGAGGGGCAGGCCGTCCGCTGGATTGGCGAGTACTGTGCCACGCGCGAAGTCAAGATCGACGCCGACGGCGCCCGCGAACTGGTCGACACGCTGGGCGGCGACATGATGATGGTGTCGAACGAACTGGAGAAGCTGATTCTCTACGCCGGCGAAAAGAAAAAAATCACGCTCGGCGATGTCGAGACCATGGTGCTCGCCGCGAAACAGCGCTCGCTCTACGAGTTAACCGATGCGATTTCTTCCAAAGACCGAGTGCGCGCCCTGGAAATCCTCGACGCGCTGCTTTCCACCGGCGACGGCGAAGACGCGGCCATCGGCCACCTCTATATGCTGGCCAAGACTTTTCGCCAGATGCTGGTCATCCTGGAGCGCAACGTGCGCGACCAGCGCATGTTGTGGGCGGCACTGTGGCAGGGTTTTCGCGTGCCGCCATTCGCCGCCGACGATATCATCCGGCAGGCGCGGCGCTACAAATCGAAGCGCGAACTGACGCGCGCGATTCGTCTGGTCGCGAAAGCCGATCTGGCGCTGCGCTCGAACCCTCCTGGCAAGCGACTGGTATTGGAAAAACTGATCTTGGATCTTGCCAGCGAGCCCAAGCTCGAAACCACGGGCGGATGGGCGCAGGAAGAACTGCCGGTGTAGGGACGGGGCTTGCCCCGTCTCCGGCTGCCGACATGGACGTTCAAGCCTATCTACGCCGCATACACTACGATCGGCCCCTGACGCCCGGCGCTGGTCGTCCTGGTAAAAACCGTCCCAGCGTTAATCTTCTTCGTGCGCTCCATCGCGCCCACCTCTTCACCGTCCCTTTCGAAAACCTCGATATCCATCTCGGCCGCAAAATCGTCTGCGACGAAGACCGAATCCTCCACAAAATCGTGACCGAACACCGCGGCGGCTTCTGCTACGAACTGAATGGAGCCTTTGCCGCTCTGCTGCGAAGGCTCGGGTTTCGGGTGACGTTACTATCCGGTCGAGTCGCTCGCGAAGACGGCAGCTACGGACCCGAATTTGACCACCTCGTGCTACGCGTCGATCTCGATGAGCCGTGGCTGGCTGACGTTGGCTTTGGAGAGGGCTTCCTGGAACCATTACGCCTCGATCCTGGCATGGAGCAGGCGCAGGCGCAAAGTGGGCGAATCTATCGTTTAACACGCATCGATGACGGGTTCGTCCTGGAGGTCATGGCCGAAGGCAAATGGAAAAAAGAGTACGCGTTCACCCTCCAACCGCGGGAATTCCCAGACTTTGCCGGAATGTGCCACTATCATCAGACCTCACCCGAGTCGCATTTCACGCGCCAGCGAATATGCTCGCTGGCGACTCCCGAAGGTCGCATCACATTGTCGGACGAAAAATTGATTGAGACACGCGCAGGTACACGACAAGAAAGATTGCTCTCGGGCGACCAAGAATGGCGCGCCAAACTACGCGAACGGTTCGGCGTGGTTCTGCCGGTGGTTCTGCCGGGATGACTAGCCTCTACCCCTTCGCCTCCGCCACCGCCCGCCGCAACTCTTCCACCTCCGGGAAATTCGGCTTGATCTTCACCACGCGGTCCAGTTGTTGCCGCGCCAACGCCGCCTTGCCACTCTTGGCGTAAGCGAGTCCGAGGTGGAAGTTGAAAAGCGCGTTGTCCGGTTCCTTCTTGACCGCTTCCTTGAACAGATCGGTGGCCGAGGTGTAGACGTGCTTGTTGTAGAACGCCCAGCCCAGCGTGTCGGCGGCGTTCGGATTATCCGGAAGCTGACGCCGGGCCGTCTGCGCCATGGCGAATGCGACGTCCACATTGCCGCCCTGCTGCAGCATCACGTAGGCCAGATTGTTCGAGGCCAGCGGATTCTCCGGCTGTACCTCCAGCACCTTCTGGTACTGCTGTTTGGCGTGCTCCCAATCCTGCCGGCTCTCATAGATGCCGCCCGCCAGCAGGTTGAAAGCGATCTCCTTGGGCTTGTTCTTAGACCCATCCAGATAAGTTTCGAGCGCCTGATCGGTGTTGCCGCGTGCGCTCTGCACCATGCCGAGCTTGACCTGCGCCGCGCTGTTATTCTTATCCAAGTCGCAGGCTTGTTTGAACTCCGCTTCTGCCCCGGCTAAATCTTTTCTTTGCTCCAGAAGTGCGCCCACCATGATGTGGAATCCGGCGTTCTTGGGATACTTGTCCGATTGTGCCTTGGCGGTCGCCAGGGCCTTGTCGTACTGTTTCTGCTCCTGGTACACGTTGAGCACGCCGCCCAGTGCTTCGGTGGAATTCGGATCCTGGTCGAGCGCCTGCTGAAAGGCTTTTTGCGCTTCGGGTAACTGTTTCTGCGCCACCCGCAGGTTGCCCAACTGCACATAGGCGGCGGGATTGTTGGGCGCTTTTTCCAGAGACCGCTTAAGATTTTCATCCGCGGTTGCGAACTGCTTGCGATCGATGTCGGCCACCGCCCGCAGCAGGTATCCGTCGGGAGAGGCGGGCTGCAAGGCGATGATCTGGTCCGCTTCCTGCGCCAACCCCGCGGCATCGTTCCGATGGATGGCCACGCCCGCCAACGCCCGGTGCGCTTCCGCCATCTCCGGACGCAGTCGAACCGCATCGCGCCACTCGCCTTCCGCCCGGTTGGTGCTGCCCAGTTGGTCCAGAGCCAGGCCCAACTGGTAATGCGCCACGGCGTTATCCGGTTCGCTCTTCAACACGGCTTGCAGAGTATTGACGGCGTCGCTCGCCTTGCCGTCGTGAATCTCGATCTCGCCCTTGTAAACCCGGGCCTCGGAGTCATCCGGCTTCGCCTTCACGATCTCGTCATTCAACTTGCGGGCTTCGTCGAACCGGTCTTTCAGAATCAGCAGCTGAATATAATTCTTCTTGACCGTCATGTCCTTGGCATGGTCCCGATACAGCGCGGCATACTCGGCGGTGGCTTTGTCGAGCTGGTTGTTGGCAAAATAGAAATCGCCAAGCATGCGGTAGCCCACCGAATCATTCGGAAAATCCTGCTTCGATTGGCGCAGGAAATCCTCGGCCTGGCCGAGCTTGTTCTCGGCCATGTACAGGCTGGCCAGAGAAAGCCTGGGACTGGGATCGTCCTTGGCCGAGTCGATCGCTCGCCGGAACCACTGCTCTGCCTCGGGGAATCGCCCGCGCGTCTGGTAGAAGTTCCCCAGCGAGACCAGCGCATTGGTCGACTTGGGATTCAGTTCGGCCGCTTTCTTGAAACTCGTCTCCGCCGCGTCCCACTGTTGCCCGTGCACCTGCAGCATGCCCAGGCTCAGATAAGAATCGGAGCGGCTGGGATCCAGTTGCAACGCCTTCTGCATGTCGGCCAGCGCAGCCGTGATGTTATTCATGCCGGCGTAGTAGTTAGCCCGTGCGACGTAGACCTCGGGGTTGTTGGGCTGTTTTTGCGCGAGCAGGTCCAGATGCTCCTTCGCGTCACTGAACTGGCGGCTCAGGATCAGCAGGTTCGCCATGTCCAGGTGCGCGGCATATTGGTCCGGCTGCAACTGGACGGTGGTCGTCAGTTCCTGGAAGGCGGTAGGCCACTGCTGCAGCTTCATCGCCGTCAGCGCCAGCTTGTAGTGGGCGTCCGCGAAACGCGAATCCACCTGAATGGCGTTCTGGAACTGAATCGCCGCTTCCCGGTACTGGCCTTTGTCGAAGTAGCGCTGGCCACTCTCCATGAGCTTCTGCTTGCGGACGTTGGGATCCCGCGAGCACCCGGTCAGCAACGCCCCCAGCAAGCAAACCGCCACTACCGCACAACGAAATCCTGCGCCTTTAGCCATACCCATATCTCCCACCACCTCGCATCGCGCAAACTTTGTCGTATCAACGCCCTACTGCACCAAGGTACTCTCTGGGCACAATCCCGAAAAGTTACTACCGGTATTATCGCAAACCTCCCCATCGGCCAGCACCAAATCCGTCCGATACTGGAAGCCCGGGCCCATGTACAGGTGCTTTCGTAATCTCCCTCAAAAGGCCGGAGCATGGCATAGTTTGATCCGCCTATGTCTCACTTCCCCCAATCCAATGTCAACCAGCGTTCTCCCCGTGTACAACTCCATGGATCGGTTGCGGCCGCAGTGATGGCCGACGGCGGCCAGCGGGCGAGCGCAAAACTACAATCCATCTCCGTGACCGGCGGATTGCTGCAGTTGCAGCATGAACTTTCCGAGGGAGACTTCGTCGAAATCGCATTCCACACTCAATCGGGCGCCATCCACGGCATGGCCGAGATGCTGCACCCGGCGCGCAAGTTTCAGAGCGCCTGTTATCAGCCCTTCCGCTTCATTGCCCTGGGCGACGAAGACCACAGTAGGCTGCGCATGGCCCTCGAAGCCGCTCTGGATCGCGGTTTTCTAGGTCCCGCTTCCGGCCAGATTCAGAGGCCGCCAGGATTCTGAGAAGCAGGTCTTAGGTCTCAGGTCTTAGGTCTTAGGAAAAACAAAATCAACCGTGTTTTCCTAAGACCTAGGATCTAACACCTAAGACCTGCTTTCCCCGCAGCACCTTCGCTATACTGAACCCTCCGGAATGACGACCCAGACCATCACTCACTCCGCCGAGGAGACGATCGCTTTCGGCCGCAGGCTTGCCGCCGAACTGTCTCCCCCGCTTATCGTGCTGCTGCGCGGCGACCTCGGGGCGGGAAAGACGACTCTGGTGAAGGGGATCGCGGAAGGATTCGAAGCCGCTCTTGCCGAAGACGTGACCAGCCCTACTTTTACCCTCGTCCACGAGTACCGCGGACCCCGCGTCACTCTCTACCACATCGACCTTTACCGGATCGATACCCCGCGCGACCTGGAAACTCTTGGCCTGGACGACCTGCTCGCGTCCAACTGCATCTTATTGATAGAGTGGGGAGAGAAGTTCCCTCGCTTCGAACGCGATCACCACGTGGAAATTACCCTGGGGCAAGTCGGCGAAGAGCAGGCGGGGGAAACGGAGCGCAAAATCCAAGTGACCACTCGTTGAATCCCGTGGGCTGCTGCCATTGGCCGGGCCGCATCTCAGTTAGCTGAACATGCAGCCAAAATCAATTTGAAACGCACCCAATTCGCACGGCCCGCCGATTTGGGGAACGTTGCCCGCAACTCACACGATAGAATGAAGTTCTATCCTTTACCGGTATTGGAGCTTTGGTTTTGAGAATTCTACGAATTTGGCTGCTGACCTTGGCGGCGATTGCTATCGCTGTGCCTTTGGCAGCACAGGACGTCAACGCACCCAAGCCGGAGACAGGACATATTACCGGCACTGTAACCGATGTGAACGACGACCCCGTTCCCAGCGCCACCGTCGTTCTCGAAGGCCCCTCCCCCGCAGACCCCCGCACGGTCGTGTCGAACGACAACGGATTTTTTGAATTCAACGATCTCGCGCCGGGAATCCCCTATCACGTCACCATCAGCGCCCCGGGATTTGGCAACTGGACCTCACCCGACGTCATCCTCAAGCCCGGCGAGACCCTGATCCTGACGGGCAGCAAACTTCAGATCGCACAGGCGCTGACCACCATATCTGTGGCTTATACCGCCGAGGAGGTCGCCACCGAGCAGGTCAAGGTCGAGGAGCAGCAGCGCGTTTTGGGCATCATCCCCAATTTCTACGTCGTCTATGATCACAACGCCGAGCCGCTCACGACGAAGCTGAAGTTCAGGCTCGCCTTCAGAACCTCGATCGATCCGGTGACCATCATCGGAGTAGGCGTGCTTGCTGCCGTCAACCAGGCGGCAGTCGACGCTCCCAACTACAGAGAGAATTGGAAGGGGTACGGTCAGCGCTATGGCGCTGCGGCCGCCGACGGCTTGAGCGACATCATGATCGGCGGCGCCATCCTGCCATCCCTTTTGCACCAGGACCCGCGCTACTTCTACCAGGGCACGGGCACAACGAAGTCTCGCACTTTCCACGCCCTCTCCAGCCCATTCGTCTGCCGGGGAGACAACGGACGGCCCCAGCCGAACTACTCGACCATAGGTGGCGATCTGGCCTCGGCGGCCCTCGCGAATGCCTACTACCCGGCATCGGATCGCGGCGTGCGGCAGACGTTCGACACTGTCCTGATCAACACCGCCGAGCGCATGTTCACCGCCCTGGCACAGGAGTTCATCATGGGCAGGTTCACGTCCCGAGGCAAACCCAAGAAATAGTCGCGGACCTTGCGGGGCTGGCGAAAGACTCTGGTTTTGTATCAGGGTATCGCTTCAGCGATACCGTTAGTTCTTCAAAATCACATGCCCCTTTAGGGGCTGGGCGTCGGCATCCCGACTTTTTCCGCAGCCAACTCTAGTGCCGCCAGATTTTCTGAGTGTGGTGGGCGGCGTCGCTGGAAGACGGAGTAGGCCCGGTCTCCACATTTGTGTTCGGTGCAGTCACGTTGGGCGCAGGAACGTTCGGCGCAGCAATAGCGACCGGCGCCACCGGCGCGGCTGTGGCCAGTTCTGGCTTCGACCCTACTTCGTCGCCACGGAAGTAGCGGTCTTTATTCTTGGCGTCGCGCATTTCCGGCATAGCGCTGTAGGGCTTCGAGTAATCGTTGTTGGCGTTCCAGAAAAGAAAGCCAATCCCGCCTTTTTGTTTCGCTACTTCGACCTGCACTTCAACATA
>Ga0209517_10000910_pt1 | contig 47784 bp, 29 predicted proteins | sample PeaSoiMetSII2010_FD_187695 | JGI IMG/M metagenome (GOLD analysis project Ga0209517, IMG submission 187695) | Peat soil microbial communities from Weissenstadt, Germany - SII-2010 (SPAdes) (version 2) | ecosystem: Environmental > Terrestrial > Soil > Wetlands > Peat | place: Germany...
CGGCGTCCAGGCCAGAACCCAGGCGGCCTTGATTGAGGCCATCGGGCTGGCCCTCCAAACCGTCACCCCTCAGGACGCCAGGAACTGGTTTGCCTCGTGTGGCTATAGTTTTATTTAAAATGCTCTAAGCCAACATAACCAAGGAGCAAATTACCGCGTTCATGGGCCGCCGCCGGAACGGCGGAGACCATCAAGCCCAGCCCAAACAGCAGTTGTTGTACACCGGCAGCGATCAGTCCCTGGGCTGAACATTAAGCGGCCCGGATTTTTTCCCGCCTTCAAAATGTTCTTCGATTTCCTCCAACGTTTTGCCCTTGGTTTCCGGCAGGAAAAAGGCGGCGGTGATGAAATAAACGACCGTGCAGCCGGCAAACGCGAAGAACAGGGTCGCATAACCGTATTGGCCGACGGCCGGCAAGAAGGTGCCGGCGACGGTGGTGGAAATGGCCTGGTTGAGGACCAGAGCGATGCTCATGCCGTTGGAGCGGATGCGCGTGGGCATCAACTCCGACAACGCCAGCCAGACGCAGACGCCCGGCCCGACGGCGAAAAACGCCATGAAACTGAACAGGCAAATGGCCGTAAGCCAGCCGTTGGCCGGGCCCGGCATCGGCGTGACCAGTGCGGCGTTAATCTTCAGCGGCGCGGCGCGCGCGGCGTCTAAGTCGGCGAAAGGGTTTTGGAAAAAGGCGATGACCTTGTTGGCGGGCACACAATGGTCGCGCGAAATGACCGTCGGTTCGGCCATCGAGTCCGCCGAACGCAGCGCCGGCGTGGCGGCGTGGAAGCCGCCATAGGAATAAATGACGACCAGCGAGACGGGCGTGGAAGCGTTGAAGGGTTGAAGGGTTGAAGCGTTTGTTGACGCTTCGGCCAGGAGTTTCGCGGCGTTGGTTTGGTTAAAAGCCAGCGTGAGCGTTTGGTTCGTCGCCACCATCGCCTGCACGGCGGGCCTCACGTCCACGCGCTGCCTCTCTGTCCGCTGAAATACAATGCCCGCGCCCAGCAGCGACAGGATGATGCCGGCGCTGCCCAGCGACAGCAGAAACTTGCGCCCTTTCCGGTCCACCAGCATCACGCCGCCCACGGTCAAAACAAAATTCACCAGAGTGAGAATGACGTAACCGAGATGGGCCGGACGGTCGCCCAGACCCGCCTGAATCAGAATGGTGGGGTTGTAGCTGATGATGCAACTGACGCCGGTGGTTTGTGTGCAAGCCAGGACCATGCAGGCCAGCGCAAACGGAATCACGTATTTGCGGCGGAGTAAGGATTCCCTGGCGCGCGTGCTGGACGCTTTGGCTTTTTCGGCAGCGGCAGTTTCCTCCATTTCCTTCAGTTCCATTTCAGCCTGTTCCTCACTGCGGGAGCGAAGCAAGGCAGCCCGCGCGGCATCTTTTCTGCCGCGTCGAAAGAGCCAGCGCGGCGATTCGGCCACCAGAAAACTGCCGATGACGAACGGAATGCCCGGCGGCAGCGACACCCAGAAAATGCTCCGCCAGGCGGTGTCTTGGAATGCAAACAGCCGGGCGGCGTCACCCAGCTTGGCCACCGCCGCCACTCGGAAACTAAAATAATAGCCGATGACGGCCGCCACAAAAATGCCTAGGGTCAGCAGCCATTGAAAAATGCCGGTGCCCCGGCCGCGCCAGGAGGCATCCAGACATTCGGCCAAGTAGAGCGGCACGACCACGCCGATCAAACCGGCGCTGGTGCCCTGCAACAACCGGCCGAAGATCAGCGGGCCGTAGCCGTGCGGCAGGGTGATGACCGGAATGCTGATGACAAAAAGAAATCCGCTGACAATCATGAGCCGCTTCCGCCCCATCCAATCCGCCAGCGCGCCCGCGAAAAGCGTGGAAATCACGCTACCGAGCAAAACCGCGGCGACCACGAACGCCAGTTGCCCGGCGCTCAAACCCGAGGTGGCTTCGAGGTAGGGCAGCGCGCCCGCGATGATCCCTCCATCCACGCCATAGAGCAGCCCGCCCAGTCCGGCGACGAACAATAGAAAACGATTGTAGCGTGTCCTGGCCGCGCTCGGATCCCATTTCATGTTTTGTTGAAACTGTGTGAGCCAGGGCGAACGCCGAACTCATTCTCGAGCGCCAGGCATTCTTCCAACGGACGGATGCCGTCGGAAGCGCCGGCGCCGCAGAGACACGCCGCCGCCGCGCACAAGCCGTAACGCAGGGCGGTTTCCATCGGACGCTCCTCGTGCAGCCCAAGCAGGACACCGGCGGCGAAGGCGTCGCCCGCGCCCACCGTGCCGACGATTTTGGATTGAGGAATGTTCAGGCTGCCTTGAAGCCGCAGTCGCCCGTCGCAGCCCAGCGCGCAAGCGCCTTCGGGAAAATGAACCACCACCCATTCTCGCACGCCAGCTTCGATCAGAGTTTTGGCTGCGCTTTCCAGCGCGGCAAAATTGACCCCGTCATTCCGCCGCACTTCAATACCGGTGGTTTGCGAGAGTTCAAATTCGTTCAGGAAACAATAATCCACGTGCGGCAGCGCCGGCAGCACAATTTTGGCAAAACGATCGCTGTCCTCGCTAACCACGTCAATGCTGGTCCGGCAGCCAACCGCTTGGGCGCGGCGCAGGGTGCGGGCGGCGACCGTGCCGAAATCGGCGTCAGGCCGGTCCAAGCGGTCCAGCAGCAGCAGATAGCCGAGATGAAAAATTTTTGCCGAGCTGGAATCAAAGTCAAAATGTTCGTCGTCCAGGAAGGCGTTGGCCCCGCGTTGATGGAAAAAAGTGCGCCGCCCCGTGGATTGGACCGTCATCACGTCGGTGTAGGAAGTATGCGCCGTGGGATGAGTCCGCAATTGGGTGGTGTTGATGCCGTGTCGGGCGCATTGCGCCGAAATCCATTCGCCATCGGCATCGGCGCCGATCAACCCGACGCCGGCCAGCGGAAACGGCGCGCCCAGCTTGGCCAGGTCCACCAGAACGTTGAAGGGGCTGCCGCCGTTGCCGACGGATTCGGAAAGGATGTTGGCTAGCGCGTCCTGACGGGGATAGGTGTCAATCAGCTTCAGTTGGTCCACAATCCAATTGCCGCCCGCCAGGATTCCACTGCGCGCTTGCATGTCACTCGTCGCTCAACAGCCGCACCACCGCCGACTCGTCCTCCTCGATACCGGGATAACGGCCGATGTCAGGGTTTACAAAAAAATTGTCGTGCAAATCATCGTTGGCCGTGGACACCTCGCCGATGATGCACTCGTCCGACGCCGGATAAAACTCGTGATAAACGCCCGGAACCAGCGTGACCCGCGAGCCGGCCTCCAATTCCACCACCTCGCCCGACTTCACCCGGCGCGGCTCGTGGTCCACCGGCAGATCGAAACTCCGGTCTCCGCTTTCCGCCGGCAGGCCCGCCCAGACTTGCACCGCCAATTTTCCCCAGCGGCAGATGATGTCCTCTTTTTTCCGGCGATGACAATGCGCGGGCGTCGTCATCCCCTTCCGCGCGTACATGAGCTTTTCGCAATACTCCGGTTCCTCGGCCAGGTTGACCAACACTAAGCCGAACCGCCGCCAGTCGCCCAGGCCGAAATCGGTGACGTCCCAGCGGGGCTTCGGCGGCAGCGCCCAGCCATGTTCGCGGAAACACGCCTGCGCGGAACGAATGAGATTGTTGATGGCGCTTCGTTTCATGGATTTATTCTGATGCCAAATTTGTTGGTTCCAGTGGAACGGCGCGTTTTTCCGCGTGCGACCGGAGTGCCGCGGCAAACAGGCAATGGCTTTGCACCGCTTCCTCCGGCGTGACGCATCCGAACCGTCCGCCCAACTTCCCGGCGCGTTCGGCCAGAAAGGCAGCCCACATCTGGAGGAAACAATCGGGAAAGCCGGGTTCAAAAATGCCGCCGGTGATCGTGGGAAACGGCCCGTGAAAACCGAGGTCGGTCCGCTGCCAGGTTTGCTCCTTGCCGCGCTGAAACGTCCAAAGCGTCTTGGGTTCCTTGGTGGTGAATTTCACCCCGCCGTCCGTGCCGAGAATTTCCAGGAACCAAGTGTTGGTTTCGCCCGGCGCGAGCCGCTTCATTTCCAGCCGCATCGGGACCTCGGCGCCGCCAATGTCCGCGTCGGCGTGCAGCGCGGCGTTGTCCCAGGTGTCGCAGACCGCCACGCCACCTTTCCCGTCGGGCCGTTCGGGATAAATTTTCTGCAGTTGCGCATAAACCCCTTTCGGCTGCCAGCCAAGTCGGAAGGGAACATGGATGACGTGCATTCCCAAATCGCCCATGACACCGATTTCGCCGCAGGTTTTCGCCTGGCGCTTCCAATTTGACGGCTTTGACGGGTCCAGATCGCTGCTGTGAAGAAAGCCGGCGCGGATTTCAAGCAACTTGCCCAGCTTGTTCTCGCGGGCGGCTTGAAACGCGCGTTGCGCGCCGGGCAGGAACGGAAACTCGGAACTGCACCGCACAAACCGGCCCTGCGCCTTGGCCGCGGCGGCGATGGCGCGCGCGGCTCTCAAATCAATGCCAAACGGTTTTTCGGCGAACAGGTCCTTCCTGGCTTTGAGAACGTCCAGATAAATTTGTTCGTGCAGATTATGCGGCACCGCGACATAAACCACGTCCACTTCCCGCAAGGCCAGCAGTTCGCGGTAGTCGGCAGTGAAAAATCTCGCCGTCGGCACCCGGCGGAACCACTCGCGCTGCGCCTCCGCCACGTCGCAAACCGCCACCAACTCGGCGCGGACGGGACAATCGTTGAGCACAAACCACCGGCTCAACGCGCTGGCCACTTCGCGGCCCATCAAGCCGCCGCCGATGATGCCGATTCTCGCCGTCTCGCTCATGGGTTTTTCCGTTTGAGAAATTTCGCCGCCGCCGCCGCGCTCGCGCCGTCATGGACAATGGCCATCAGCGCCTTGGTCATCCCCGCCGGATTCTCATGCTGGATGACGTTGCGCCCATAAACAATTCCGGCGGCGCCCTGTTGAATCAACGCTTCCGTACGTTTCAGGATTTCGCCGTCCGGCGCCCGACCGCCGCCTCGCACCAGCACCGGCACGCTGCCGGCAATTTCGACGACCTTGTTGAAAACATTCACATCGTCGGTCGGGTCAGCCTTAATTATATCAGCGCCCAGTTCGACGGCCTGGCGGACCAAAGGAATGATCTTTTGCGGGTCGCCGTCCACCATGTAACCGCCCGCCTTTTCATTCGGCTGAAACACCAGCGGCTCAATCATCAGCGGCATGGCGAAGCGGTCACACTCCGGCTTGAGTTTGAGGATGTTTTGCAGGCATTGATCGGCCACTTCCGGCTGGTTGGGAATGCGGAACAGGTTCACCACCACGCAAACCACGTCCAGGCGCAGCGCCTGTTCCACCGGGCGGTCAAGCATCCGGCTGAAAAGAAACCGCGGCAGCTCTTTCCCGTAAACATTGGCCACGTCCGTGCGCAGCACCAGCGACGGCTTGTGCCGTCCGGGAAGCGCCTGAAGCACCGGCGCCTGGCCGACGGTCAACTGGATGGCGTCCGGTCCTGCCGCGACCAAGACCTCGATGGCTCGGCGGATGTTTTCGATGCCGGACAAAAACCCGGCTTCGTTGAAAAAGCCGTGGTCAATGGCCACGTCAAAACAGCGGCTGGAGTGGGGATCAAAGAGACGATTCAGGCGGGCGGACTTCATGGTTTTGAACAAAATTCAATGGATGATTAAGCGTGTCTTTATGATATTTCATCCGTCGCGGCGGGAAAGCCAAAAAAAAATAGCTCATTCTCCCAACGGCACTCCCACCCCCGATTCCATCGCGGGCAGTTCAGCAGGCGGACCGTCACCCCATTTGAACACAATGTTCCTGAGCATAGGCAAAATTCAGGCCAGACTGGGAATATATTAATCGACATTATCATCTCATTAAAATCATTTGTTAATCATTGTTGAGAACTCCCCGTCAAAAATCATCTGAGCTATTGGCCTTGCACACGAAAATAGGCCGCCGAATTGCTCGGTGTTAGAATCAAATTGGTTGAGTTGATGGCGGCGCCGAAATTGCCCCAGGCCGTATTGACCAGGTTGGTTCCCGTTTGCACCTGATAAGGAGGACAACCGCCACTCCAACTCAACACAACCTGCCCGCCGCCCTGCAATATCTCCAAGTGGATCGGACCGGCCACGGTGATGAACATCGTCGCTTGACTGGACACGCCCTCCAGGTCGGTGGCGTTGACAACGAACGAGTTTGTTCCCGCGTCCGAAGCGGCCGGCGTGCCGGAAAGGAGGCCATTGGGTGCGACGTTTAGCCAGACGGGGCCGCTCACCTTGGACAGCGTGATGGGGTCGCCAAAATTCGGGTCGCTGACGTTTGTGGCCATAGTCCCGGAGTAAGCTTGACCGGCGTTCGCGTGCGATTCGGTGAATGGATTGCTGGCGAACACCGGCGGACGGTCGGTATTCACGGTCAGATTCAACGTCCCGATGCCTGCCAGTCCCCCGGAATCCACAACGAGCATCAGGTAATTCCCTGTACCGACATTGCTGCTGGAGGGCGTGCCGGAAAGCGCGCCATCGGCTGCCACGTCTAGCCAGGCCGGGCCTGTGACTTTGTAGAACGTGAACACGTCGCCGGCGCCAAGATCCGGGTCGGTGGCGTTGGTGGCAATGTTGCCGGAGTAAGGCAGTCCGACGGTGGCGGCCGGCTTGGTAAAATTGGGTGATGTGAAATACGGAGGACTGTTCACGTAAAGGAACATGGTGGCAGTGTTCGACAAGCCGCCGAGATTGACGACGCTCACTACAAAGGTGTTTGTTCCACCATCGGTGCCTTGGGGCGTGCCGGAAAGCGTTCCATCGGCGGCGACCGAGAGCCAGGCGGGACCGCTGACTTTGGCGAAGGTCAGCACGTCACCGTTGGGAAGTTCCAGGTCATAGGCATTTGTGGCAATGGTGCCCGAATACTCCTCGTTCACATTGGCCCAGGGTTCGGTGAACGGACTAACGACAAACGAAGGCGGAGGGTCCTGGTTCACGACAATCTCCAGGGTTGCGGAAGCGGAGACGCCGTTCGAGTCGTTCAGGCTGACGACGAAGAGGTTGGTCCCAAGGTCCGAATTGGCAGGTGTGCCCGACAGCACGCCGTTAGCGGTCACGACCAGCCAGGCCGGCCCACTGGCCTTCGCGAAGGAAAGCGGATCTCCCGCCGGGGCAATCGCGGCACCGGCGATGGTTGCCGAGTAAGGCAGGTTGCCGATGGCCGGCGCCGCGGCGAAGGAATTGGTAATGAAAACTGGAACGGTCACCTGGAATATGGTGCCGTTTCCACCACCGGCGGATGAATTGAAACCGAGCCCTCCAAACGGCGTAGTGCCATAAAAACAGCCGTTGCTCGCCTGAATGAGGGCTCCTTGCGGGTTGGCGCCATTGAGTCCGTCGAACCAGATCAGAGTAGTCAGGACACCATTGGTGGTTATCTTGAACACCGAGCCCTGGCCGCCCGCCCCGCCGGATGAAGTGGTGCCGTAGAGATTGCCGTCGTTGCCCTGCACCAGCGCGCCGATGGGATTCGCTCCATTGGTCAAGCCGAATGAAAACAGAGTCGTCAGTGACCCGTTGGTGTTGAGGCGAAATACGGTGCCATAACCATTCGTTCCGCCTTCAGAGGTGGTGCCATAGAAATTGCCATCGGCACCTTGAATGACTCCGGCTTCAGGATAACCGCCCTTGGCATAGTCGAACGAAACCAAAGTCTTCAGCTTGCCGTCGGTATTCAGACTAAACACCGTGCCATAGCCAAAAGCACCGCCGTAAAGCGTGGTACCATAAAAGTTTTCATCCGTTCCTTGGATCAGTCCGGCGTAAGGATAGGCGCCGTCGTCGCCATCGGTGAATTCGTAGAGACCGGTCAGGGCGCCGTTGGCGGTCAGCTTGAAAACCGATCCATAAAAGTTTGCGCCACCCTCGAAGGCGGTTCCGTAATAGTTGCCATCATCGCCCTGGATCAAACCGGCATACGGGTCGCCGCCGTCTGTTCCGCCGGTGAAAGAAGAAAGGGGAGTAACCGAACCATTGGCAGTCATCCGAAAGATCGTGCCGTAGCCATTGGCCCCGGCTTGAAACGTCGTGCCGTAATAATTGCCATTGGTGCTCTGAACCAGTCGTCCATATGGATTGGCTCCATCGTTTCCGCCCGTGAACGAGTAGAGCGTCGTCAGCCCATTCGCCAAGCTCCAACGGAAGATGGTTCCGTCGAATTTGGAACCGCCTTCGACGGTGGCCCCGTATAAATTGCCATCTTTGCCCTGGATCAATCCGGCATAAGGAAACGCGCCATCGCTGCCACCGGTGAATTGGCGCAGTAGGGCGACTGAGGCACTCGGCGCGGTCGCTGGAACCACGGTCAGCGTCGCCGGGACGCTCGATACCGCGTAGAGCGGGTTGCTGACGATGACTGAATAGGTTCCATTGTCAGCTGAAGTCACGCTGGTGAGCGTCAGGGTGCTGGTGGTGGATCCGGAGATATTGCCGCCGTCAGTCAAATTGGTTCCATTTTCCTGCCATTGGTAGGAAAGTGGCGGATCCCCGCTAGCCGTCACGCTGAAACTGGCGGTCATGCCCACCAGGCGGATGAGGCTGGCGGGTTGGCTGGTAATATCTGGCGGAGAGAAGATGACTTCAAGTACGGCATAGTCGCTGGACACCGAATTTACCGAGTTGCTGACCACTACCGAATAGAGCGCCACATCATCCACGGTGACATTGGTGATGCACAAGGTGGCGGTGTTGGCCCCGGAAATGTTTCCACCATCGGTCAGATTGGTGCCGTCCCGCTGCCACTGATAAAAAACCGGCGAACTGCCAAAGGTGGCCACCGTGAACAGCGCCGTTCCGCCGAGATAGGTGGACTGGTCGGCCGGTTGCCCGGTGATTTGCAGCGTTCCACTGATGCTCAGTTTGAAGATGGCGCCGTCGCCGTCAGAACCTCCTTGCAGCGTTGTGCCATAAAGACTGCCATCGGCGGTTTGCACCATGGCCGCGGAGGGATTCGCGCCCTCGTAGCCGTCGAACTGGACCAATGGAACCAGCGGACCATTGGGCGCAATTCGGAAAACGGTGCCATATCCATAGGTGCCGCCGCCTTGGGTGGTGCCATACAAATTGCCGTCGCTGGCCTGCATCAAGCCGCCCCACGGATTGCCGCCGTCGCTGCCGTTGGTGAATGAGTAAAGAGTGGTCAGGACTCCTACCGGCGTCAGTCGAAATACGGTGCCATAACCCCCGCTGCCTCCGGTGATGGTGTTTCCATAGAAATTGCCATCCACGCCCTGCGTCAATCCGGGGATCGGTTCGGCGCCGTCGTTTCCGTAGGTGAAAGAATGCAGCAACGTGAACGCCCCGGAGGGTGAGACTTTGAAAATGGTTCCAACGCCGGATGCGCCGCCCAGTTCTGTCGTGCCGTAAAAATTGCCGTCGGCCCCTTGCACCAGAACGCAGGACGGATACGCGCCGTCGGTGCTGTTGAACGAAACCAAGGTGGTCAGTGCGCCGGCAGTGGTCATTTTGAACACCGTGCCATAACCGTACGCGCCGCCTTCGAGTGTTGTGCCGTAGAAGTTGCCGTCCACGCCCTGCGTCAGGCCGGCTACGGGCAACATGCCGTTCTGGCCGTTGAACGAAACCAATGTGAATGACGAGCCGGCGGGCGTGGTCACAAAGATGGTGCCATCGCCATAAGCGCCACCTAGATAAGTTGTGCCGTATAAGTAAATGCTGTTCTTGCCCAGCACAAGGCCGGCATAGGGAATACCGCCGTTGCTGTAGTTGAACGAAGACAACCCGCTTAAAGCGCCGTTGGTGTTTGCCCGGAAAATCGTACCCCAGCCATTTGCGCCGCCTTCAATGGCGGTGCCATACAAATACAAATAGTTCCCCACGGTCAACGGCGTCAGCGGGCTGTAAAGAAACGCGCCGTCCTGGCCGCCGGTGAAAGACCACAACGGCTGAAGGGCAACGCCGAGGGCGGTCACTGAAATGGCTGACAACACCGCTCCAGTGCTCGTCGTCCAGCCCAGCGAGTTGCTGACGATGACCGAGTACACACCCACGTTGGCCGAATAGACGCTGCTAATCACCAGGGAACTGGTAGTGACGCCGGAAACGTTGGCGCCATTGGCCAGGTTGGTTCCATTGAATTGCCAATGGTAGAAGTAAGGCGTATCGCCGATCGCAGCGACGTTGAACGTGGCCGCCGCGCCCGGCAACACAGTTTGGTTGGTCGGTTGCTGGACAATCACCGGCGGCGACGGAACAATGGTGAGCAGTGCATTCGAGCTGACGGCCACGCCCGCGGCGTTGCTCACAATGACGGAATAACTTCCGGCGTTGGCGTAGGTGACATTGCTGACCGCCAAGGTGCTGGTGGCCGAGCCGGAGATATTGCCGCCATCCGTTAAATTGGTTCTATTGTCCTGCCATTGGTAGAACAAGAGCGCGTTGGTCCCGGTGCCGACACTGAAGCCGGCGCTCATGCCGACCAGGACCGCCTGGTTGGTCGGTTGCGCGGTGATGACCGGCGGCGTGACGACGGCCAGCGTAATCAACCGCGTTTGGCCGAATCCATCATTCAAGTTGGTGAAGCGCAACGCGGCGGTGTAGCCGCCCGCCATCAGACTGCTGGCCGTTGCGTTGATACTGGCGGTGACGGTGGCGGCCGGCCCGCCGGAAACCAGCGTGCCGTTGGTGGGAAAGACGTTCAACCAGGATGAAGTATTGACCAGCGTCCAGTTTAGTGAGCCAGCGCCGTGGTCGGTCAATACATAGTTGACAGTTGTCGGATTAAATGGACCACCGACTGGACCGCTGATGATCGTACCTGATGCCGAAGTGATGCGCAGAGGTTCCGGGAGTGCCAGGGCCGTCAGCAGATTGCTCCCGGCGGGCGTGCCCCAACCCGTGCAAAGGTCGTAGCCGGGGACGGCGGAAAATTTAGTGGGGCTGCGCGAACTCTCGTTGTTGCCAGTCGTAATGTCATGGAAGAGTGTGGCGTAACTCGCACTGTTGGAGCCTTTGCCTATGGCATAGATGTCTGGATTTAAAAAGCCAGCGAGTGGCTCGCCGTTGGCGAGGGCCAATTGATTGACCAGCGCAGTAAAACCCGCCCACAGCGGGGTCGCGCAACTGGTGCCGCCAAAGTCCCCCGATTGGCCGTTGCCGTAGGCGACCCAAATATTGTCGGCAACCATTGCGACATCGGGAATATTCCGCATGGTGGTCGACCCTTGGTTCGCGGTCATGTTGATGCCCATTTGCCAGCTGGGGATGGCATTGACCGTGCTGATACCGCCACTGCTGCCGGTGCCCCCGCCCCAGTTCCAAACCGTTTCCGAAACCCAAGCGCCGCCCGGACCGCTCGTCGTCAGCGTGGTTCCGCCCACGCAGATAATATTGGTATCGTCGCTCGGTGTGGGGATGGTTCCGGGATAAGCATCGCTGTCCCCTGAAGCGTTAAAGAAAGATTGGCCTTGCGCGGCGAACTCTTTGAAAATCTGGTCCGAAGTGGCGTCGATCGAATAAGTCCAGGAAGCGCCGATCTGTTTGGCCAGATTGTCCGTCGCCATCCGGTTTAAAATGTCGTCGGTGAAGGAACCCTCATAAACGAGCACGTTGGAAAGCCCCGGTGCGATAGAGATGGCCATCTCGATGTCTAGCGAAACCTCGTCGTTACCGCCCCCGGGACCGCCGTCGTAGCCGTCCAACAAAACCGCTTGCACCGGCACATTGGGCAAACCCGTCAGGCTTTCATATCTCAAAATATCGCTGGTATAGAAGCCCGAATCAAACTCCAACAGTCCGACGCTTTGCCCGGTGCCCGTCTGCGTCACTCCGGGAAGGTAAGCGGCCCTGAAATCGTAACCCATATAAGTCCCGCTCGGTCCGGAACCGGTCTGCGACACGACGCCGTTCGCTTCGTTCACCGGCGTTTTTTTCTGAATCATCGGGCGCGGCAACTGGAAGTTATCCAAGCCGCTGATGCTTAACACCGGCACGTCCAGATCAATCCAAGGTTCGGCGTTGGGGGCGTAGAACGTGCGCGCTTCGGTCGGGTGCTGATAGACTCCCAGTTTGACATGGAAGGCGCGTTCGATGTTGGCCGCCATTCCTTTCACATCCAATAAGACACGATTGGGATGCCTGCCCGTCACGGTGAGGCCGTGTGACTGCGCAAAGCGGACAACGGCTTCATAATCCGCCTTGGTGGGCCCGAACCTTTCCGTGAACTGCTCCGGTGTCAGGTAATGATGGTAATTCGTACTGCCCGGATCATTGATCTCTTTGAGCAGTTGGTTCAGCACTTCCTGGTTGCGCAAGGGCAGACCGATGGCCAGGTTTAACCGCTTCCACCCCACACTTGGGGCGACCAGGGTCGAGTTGGTCATCGCCGCAAACAGCTTGTAGGGAACTATCTGTCGCCCCGCTGCCACGCCCGGCAATACGGTTGCCAAAAGCAGAAATCCCGATGACAAACCGATTCCGAAGTTCAACGGGAGACAAACCAGCTTCACTGCCGATGACAAGAAGCTGTTTCTTTTCATTAATCTCGATTTTTCTATTTGAAGTTACGTTTTGTTTGCGTTTTCCTTCAGTTCAAATGATTATCTAAGCATCCTAGTTACTTTTGTAATATTGTCAATCCAAAACAACGACTTATTTTGCTTTTTTGGCCCTGCCTGGAACGAAAAGCTTGCCGGTGCCTCTCAATATCGCCCAGCGAACAGCGGGTGGACAACGTTGGGCGCATCCGAACCGGCTTCGACGGACATCGTCGTTCCGGTGGCAGTATCGGAAGCCAACTGAAGATGGCGGAACGGCTCTGTCAGAAGAACATGTCCACTGGTATTTCCCATTTGATTTCTTGCCCACGACCAGCATGGGCCTTTTTCTTGGCTTTGTTCCTTTTCCACAGATTTGCAAGCCTTTGTTCCAGTCCGCCATCCGTTTTTCTTTAGCACGGGAGGCGTTCTCACGCGTTTTTGGACTCCCTAGCCCTTTTGCTCCCGGATGAGAAGGCACCTCTTCCGTGGTTTCTTTTTTTTCATTCGAGTCCTTTCACTTTTCCTTCATCCGGATGCCGCTACAAGCAATCTCAGCCACCCAATCCGTTCCAGAATGGCCCGGAACAACTCGCGCGGCACCGCCACCTCCGCCATCTGGAAGATTATCTGCCGGGAATGGCGCACGACCTTTGCCCCGATTTTGATCAGTTTCTCCCGCAACGTTGTCAGCGTCCAGTGACGCACCGCTCTTGGCAGCACCGCCTGCCGCAGGAAGTTGCCCAGGTTGTAGGCCAGCACGAGCAGTTGCAGCCTCGCTTGATTGTCCATAAAGTCGTGACAGGACAGGCGGGTCCATTTGACCGCGTTCTTGCTTTCCTTCATCCACTGCTCCGCCGTGCCCCGCGGTTGTGGAACCGCACCACCCGTTTTGCGGGCCGAGTTAGATTGGTCACGATGAACCCGACGCGAGGGAACAGTTCACCATTGTGCCACTCAACCTTCGCCACCACGCGCCGGGCGCGATCCCAACTCTGCGCCTGATACAAAAAGCCGGCATGCCAGACCACCGGCGCGTTCGACGGACGCCCCACCGGTCTGGTCAACATTAGCTCGATGTCTCGCAGCAACGCATCATTGGCCGGTAGACGGATGGCATACTCGAAATCCTCGGCTTCCAAATACTCATAGAGTTCCGGGTTGGCAAAGGCGGCATCGGCCCGAAAATAGCGCCGCAGGTTACGACCCTGATAGCGTGCCACCACCGGTGCCAGCACCTCTCGCCAATCCTTGGCGCTATGCACATTACCGTCACGCAGCAGGGACTGCTCCACCTCGCCAAACTGATTGAATCAAAACAGCGGGTGGTAGCGGGTGCAGCCGAAATGTCCGTTGTAGGCAGTGCCTTCCTGCTCGCCATAGGTCTCGCTCACCGAACTGTCCATGTCCAAGATGAGTTCCCGCATCGGCTGGCGTTCCCGTAGCCGGTCAATCCACTTCCCTGACAGCTTCGTCAACTCCGCCAAGTTGCCCCGCCGCGTCAACACCTCGGTCTCGAAGCGTCCCATCTGGCTGGTGGAGGCCGCCGTGTGCTCTGTGGCTCGCCCGCCGACCACCTGCCGCATGGTGGGATCGACCGAGAGCCGTTCCGCATCATTGGTGTCTTCGTAACCTGCCAACCGGCTGAAGATGGACTGCCGCATGAGCGCCACCAGCGAGTGTTGCGTGTTCTTGCCCGTGCGCCAATCGCTCAGCAGATCCTCCCCCAAGACTGTCAGGCCCAGCGCCTCATCCAGTTCCCGGTAGGCCAATAACCCGGCGTCAGAGGTGACCTTGGAACCGTGAAACTCCAGCTTCAGACGACTATCGAAAGTCATACGCAGAGCCTGTTTTTTGCCTGCACCCATTGAATTCTCCGCATTATGTTGCTTCAACATAGTGAAAGGCTTTGTTTATGCGGCTTCATTGTAAGTCAATAACATTGGCGTGTGAAGCCAATCTGGGAAATCCGTGTTGAATTGTTCACCGTCTCGTCCGATGCAAAATGTTCCACCGCTCATTTCGCCAACCGCTGGGACTCTTTTCGTAAGCGTGCTTGAACTTCCGCGAGAAATGAAACTCATTGGCAAAACCGCAACGCCCGGCGATTTCCTTGAGGGACAGCCCCGTGTGGGCCAGTTGCTCGGCGGCCACGCCCAGGCGCCGCTCGTAAAGAAAATGCGCAGGCGTGTTCCCGCGGCGGAGCCGGAAGAGCTTGAGCAGGTGCTGGCGCGAGACGCCGGCAGCGGCGGCCAGGTCGGCCAGGGACAGGCGTCGCGCAAATTCATTTTGGATAAATTGCTCGGCACGGGCCAGCGCCTGGTCCCCCGGACGGGCCGCGGGGAATTGCGCCTGTGCGCTGAGCGCAAAACCGGTCAGCAATGCAAGGCCGACGCTCAAGTGGAACGAATTTTCCAGATTCGGCTCTGCTTGGCTTTCAACGAACGCGGCCTTGCCCGCGGCCAGCAGCGACTCGACACGGGAATCCACCGGGGCGGGCGCGCCGATCGACGACCGCAGCAGCCGACGCAGCTTTGGCGGCACAGCGCCAGAGTCAATGGAACACCAACTGTGGTGCGTCCCGCGGTCGAGGGAAAAAAGAAAATGCTCTCGGTGACCGGGACTCAACAGGATGGCGTGTCGGGGCGCAACGTTAATCCGCCGGCCGTCCAACCGCAGGTCAATCTCGCCCTTGTGTAAGACGACGAGTTGGTAATCGCGCTGGATGCGCGGGCCGCAAACGCCGCCCGGGGCGTAAACCACCTCGCCAAACACCACCGCTCCGCGGCGCTGGCGCAGCTTCACCTGGGATATGTTTTTGAGAACTTCAGACATGGTCTTTCTCATTCTTATCACCGAACTTTCCGCTTGGCAACTCCGTCCGCTTGTAGCGCAGGTTTGCAAACCTGCCGTGTCGCCGATTTCCAAATCGGCGGGGCATCGAAATGCCCCTGGCTCGCGGGTTTGGAAGCCCGCGATACAGCAGACTTGGAAGTCTGCGCTGCGGTGGCGGCGCCAAGTTGCGCCCCGGAGTGCCGTGCCATGTCAACCGCCAAAGCCATCCGCCTGAGCGACTACAGCCTTGTCGGCCAGGGCACCGCCATCGCCATCGAGCAGGGTCTGGCCGAAGCGACTTGGTATGCCTCGCCGGTGCCGAAGGAGAAAATGCTCGAACTGCTGCAGCGCCGCGACTGGCCCGCCGTCCGCGACACCATCCTCTGGTTTGCGCTGATCATCGCTTCGGGCTGGGTCGGCTACAAGCTGTGGCAGGCCGGAAGCTGGTGGGCGGCGGCGCCGTTTCTGATTTACGGCGTGCTTTACGCTTCTACTTCCGATTCGCGCTGGCATGAAGCCGGCCACGGCACCGCGTTCCAGACCGATTGGCTGAACAACGCGCTCTACGAAATTGCCTCCTTCATGGTCTTGCGCGAGTCCACGGTCTGGCGCTGGAGCCACACCCGCCACCACAGCGACACCATCATCGTCGGACGCGACCCGGAAATCGCCGTCCCGCGCCCGCCGAACATTCCCAAATTGATCCTGAATTTTTTCGGCGTCACAGCCATTCCCACGTATTTTCGTCACATCCTGCTTCATAGCGCGGGCCAGCTCACGGTGGAGGAAAAAACCTTCATCCCGGAATCGGAATACGAGAAAATTTTTCTCCGCGCCCGGATTTACCTGGCGATTTACGCCGGCGTGATCGGTCTGGCGATTTGGCATTGGAGCCTGCTGCCGCTGATGTTCATCGGGCTGCCGACGCTTTACGGTTCCTGGCTCATGCCGGTTTACGGCTACACCCAGCACGCGGGGCTGGCGGAAAACGTCCTCGACCACCGGCTGAATTGCCGGACGGTCTATATGAATCTCATCCACCGCTATCTTTACTGGAACATGAATTACCACGTGGAGCACCACATGTTCCCGCTGGTGCCGTATCACAACCTGCCCAAGCTCCACGAAATCGTGAAGCCCGACATGCCGCCAGCTTACACGAGCATTTGGAACGCGTGGCGGGAAATCATCCCCGCCGTGTTGCGTCAGGTCAAAGACCCCGCCTATTGCGTCAAACGCAGGCTGCCCACGCCGACCCTCCGCGCCGAAGCCCCTCCCACGGCGCGCATCTTCACCGCCAAAGGCCGGCCGGTGAACGGCTGGATTGAAGTTTGCGTCGGCGACTTCTTGAAAAAGGAAGACGCGATTCGTTTCGACCACGAACAGAAGACTTACGCCATCTACCGCACCGCCGACGGCGCGCTCTACGCGACCGACGGCGTTTGCACCCACGGCAACGCGCATCTGGCCGACGGCTTCGTCAAGGGCCGGCTCATCGAGTGCCCAAAACACAACGGGCGCTTCGACATCACCGACGGCTCCCCGCAGCGTCCGCCGGCGTGCGTGGCGCTCCGGACCTACCGCGCCCGCGAACACGACGGGAAGATTTTCCTCGACCTTAACTCCGCCGGCGGTTTGGGCGCAGCGCAGCCGGCCGCGACTTACAGATTCCGCGTGGTGAGCAACGAGAACGTGGCGACCTTCATCAAGGAACTGGTCCTGGAACCGGAGCCAGGTTCGCCGCTGCCGGTTTATCAATCAGGGGATTACTTGCAGTTGGAAATTCCGGCTTATGGCGAGATTTCGTTCCGCGAAATCGCCGTGAAACCGCCGTTCGTCGAGGTCTGGCAGGCGCAACACGTCTTCGAGTTCCGCTCCGAAAACGCCCTCCCGATCCGCCGCAATTACTCGCTGGCGACCAATCCGGCCGCCGACCGGCAACTGCGGTTCAACGTGCGCATTGCCACGCCGCCGCGAGGACAGGATTGCCTGGCGGGCGCGGGTTCGGCGTTCATTCACCGGCTCAAGCCCGGCGACCGCGTCACGGCCATCGGGCCGTTCGGCAGCTTCCACATCAAGCCGGGCGGCGCAGAGATGGTTTATGTCGGCGGCGGGTCGGGCATGGCGCCACTGCGCTCGCATCTGGCTTACCTGTTTGAAACCTTGAGGACGACCCGCCGTGTGAGTTTTTGGTATGGCGCACGCTCGCGGCAGGAGATTTTTTACCAGGATTATTTCGGGAAGCTAACGAAACAATTTCCGAATTTCACCTTTCATCTCGCGCTGTCCGAGCCGCAGCCGCAAGATTGTTGGACCGGCCCGACCGGCTTCATCCACGAAGTCGTGGAGGAACAGTATTTGCGTCGGCACGCCGACTCGACTGGCATTGAATATTACCTGTGCGGGCCGCCGGTCATGGTGCAGGCGACCGTCAAAATGCTGTCAGAACTGAACGTGCCCAAGTGCCAGATTGCGTTCGACGAGTTTTGATGCTTCAAAGGCAAACCTGTGAGTCAGCCAGACAAAATCCAATCGCGCCCGTTCGGGAAATTGCCGGACGGCGAAACTGTCGCCGAATACACGCTCACGAACGCGCGCGGTCTCACGCTGAAATTCCTCACTTACGGCGGCATCATCAACGAACTGCACGCGCCCGACCGGCGCGGCGTCACCACCGACGTGGTGCTGGGCTTCGACAGCCTCGCCGGTTATCTCGGCCCGCATCTGTATTTCGGGGCCATCATCGGCCGCGTTTCCGGGCGGATCACGCGCGGCCGGTTCACCCTCGACGGGCGCGATTACCATTTGGCGATCAACAATCCGCCCAACCACCTGCACGGCGGGACAGTTGGTTTTGACAAACGTCTCTGGAAGGCCAGAGCCGTCGTCACGGCGGAAAATGCTCCCGGAGTGCGGCTCACCTACCGCAGCCCGCACCACGAAGAAGGTTATCCGGGCAACGTGGACGTGGCCGTCACCTACTTGCTCACCGACGCCAACGAAGTTGTTCTTCTTTACGAAGCCGTCACCGACCAAGCCACGCCGTTGTGCCTGACGAATCATTCTTACTTCGACCTCGCCGGCGAAGGCAGCGGCACAATTGAAAACCACATTCTCCAAGTCGCTTCGCCGGCCATCGCGCAGACCGACGAGGATTTGACCTTGCTCGGCGCGCGCGTGCCTGTGGCCGGCAAACCCAACGATTTCAACCGCCCCAAACGGCTGGGCGACGCCATTCCGCTCCTGTTCAAAAATCACGGCGATAAATATCTGCTGCCGCGGCCAACGCGCAAAGCGCTCGTGCGGGCGGCCCGCGTGGAAGAACCGGCCAGCGGGCGCGTCATGGAAGTGCTCACGACCGAGGACTGCCTTCAGGTTTACACATCCGTTTTTCTGGACGGCTCGCTGATTGGCAAATCGGGCCGCGCCTATCCGAAATTCGGCGGGCTGGCGCTGGAAGCCGAAGGCTATCCCGACGGCGTGAACCATCCGGAAATGGGCGACATCATCCTGCGCCCCGGCCAAACTTATCGGCAAACCACCATTTACCGTTTCACGACCGCATGAAGCTGCAACTTGTCCGCCATCTCTGGGGCGTGGACCAAACCTGCAGCCTGGAGGATTATTGGCCGCGCTGGCAGGCGGTCGGTTACGAGGCGCTGGAGGTGTCGTTGCGGTTCGTGCCGGACCGCGCGGCATTCCTGAAATTTCTGAAACAACATCAACTGGGCTGGATTCCGCAGGCTTTCACGCGCGATTTCGCGCCGGGCGGAAGCGTCCGCCAGCACTTGGACTCGCTGGCCGAGCAGGTCAAGGAATGCCTCGATTTTCAGCCGCTCTTTTTCAACGTCCATAGCGGCTCCGATGTGTGGAGTCTGGCGGAAGCGGAAGATTTCTACGGCGCCGCGCTGGAATTGGAGCGGCAAACCGGTGCGGCGATTTCCCACGAAACGCACCGCCTGCGCTGCTTCGGCAATCCGTGGACGACCAAGGTGATTTTGGAGCGATTTCCCAGCCTGAAACTAACCTGCGACTTCAGCCACTGGGTCTGCGTGGCCGAACGCCTGCTGGAAGACTGTGGAGAAACCATTCAACTGGCTGCACAACATTGCCATCACCTCCATGCGCGGGTTGGCTATGAAGAAGGCCCGCAAGTGCCGGATCCGCGCGCGCCGGAATGGTCACGCCACCTCGCGGCGCACGAAGACTGGTGGAACCGGATTTGGGCGGCGCAGGAAAAACGCGGCCTGAAAACGTCGTTCCTGACGTCGGAATTCGGTCCGGCGCCTTATCTGCACACGCTGCCGTTCACCCAAGCGCCGGTCGCCGACCTGGCGGACATTTGCGATTGGATGGCGCGCCGTCAGGCCAACCGCTTTGCCGCGAGAAATGCGCCGGTCGGCCAAAAACGAAAATGAAACCCACGAAAACCATGACCTCGCGCGAACGTCTCCTCACCACGCTGAACCACCGCCAGCCCGACCGTGTCTGCGTGGACTTTGGCGGCACTTACGTGACCGGCATCCACACGTCCATCGTTCACCAGCTCAAGCAACGGCTCATCGGGCCAGCCGCCGCGCCAACCCGAGTTCACGAGCCTTACCAGATGCTCGGCGAGGTGGACGCCGAGCTCCGGGCGGCGTTGGGCGCGGATGTCACTGGCGTCTGGTCGCGCAAGAACATTTTCGGCTACGAGGCGAACGGATGGAAACCGTTCACGTTGTTCGACGGCACGCCTTGTTTGGTTCCGGGCAATTTCAACGTCACGCCCGCGCCTGACGGCGGCTGGCTCATGTATCCACAAGGCGACACCAGCGTTCCGTCGTCGGGGCACATGCCCAAAGGCGCTTATTTCTTTGATGCCATCATCCGGCAGGAGCCGTTGGACGAAGACCATTTGAATCCGGAAGACAACTTGGAGGAATTCGGCCTGCTCACCGCCGAGGACATCGCCTATTACGAGCAGCAAGTCGCCCGGCTGGACCAGGATGTCAAGGACACCGGCATCGTCCTGATGCCGCCGGGCACTGCGTTCGGCGACATCGCGCTCGTGCCGGGGCCGTTTCTCAAACATCCGAAAGGCATCCGCGACATCAGCGAATGGTATATGGCCACCGCCGCGCAGCCGCATTATGTTCATGCCGTTTTCGAGAAGCAGTGCGAGTATGCCTTGAAGAATTTGGAGACGCTCATCGCCATGTTCGGCGATCGCGTCCAGGTACTGGCGCTCACCGGCACCGACTTCGGGACGCAGAACAGCCTGTTCATTTCCATTCCCACCTACCGCGACCTGTTCAAGCCCTATCACCAGAAGCTCAACGACCTCGTCCACCGGAAATCGTCCTGGAAAACCTTCATTCACTCCTGCGGCGCAATCGCGGCACTGATCCCGGATTTTATCGAGGCCGGTTTCGACATTTTGAATCCCGTCCAGTGTTCCGCCGCCGGCATGGACCCCGTCCAATTGAAACGGAACTTTGGCAAGGACATCACCTTCTGGGGCGGCTGCGTCAACACCCAGCACACGATGTACCAAACCCCGGAGGCGGTGTATCGCGAGGTGCGCGAGCGGATTGACATCTTTAACCGGGACGGCGGTTACGTCTGTAACTCCATCCACAACGTCCAGGGCAACTCACCGATAGAAAATGTCCTGGCGATGTTCCGGGCCATCCGCGACAGCGGCCAAGCCTGATTCAACAAAATGAATAGCGTTACCTCAAACTTTTAATCCAAAATATGCCGATGGAACATCCCTTGATCCAGGCCATCGTTGCCGGGCGGCGCAAAGACGTGCCGGCGCTGGTGCAACAATGCCTCGACGCCGGCGAATCCGCCGCGGCCATCGTCGAAAACCGCCTCGTACCCGCCATGTCCGTGGTCGGCGAGAAATTCAAGTGCAACGAGTTTTTCGTCCCCGAAATGCTCATCGCCGCGCGCGCCATGAATGAGGCGCTGAAAATTCTGGAGCCAAGGCTGGTGGCCGCCGGCGTCAAACCCAAATACACCGCCGTCATCGGCACCGTCCAGGGCGACCTCCACGACATCGGCAAGAACCTCGTGGCCATGATGTGGAAAGGCGCGAACTTCGTGGTGATTGACCTGGGCGTGAACGTGCCGGCGGAGCAATTTGTCGCCGCCGCCCGGCGGCACCGCTCCAACCTGATCGGCTTGTCCGCGCTGTTAAGCACCACCATGCCGGCCATGCGCGAGACGGTCAAAACCATCCGCGACGCCGGCGTGGCGGTCAAAATCCTCGTCGGCGGCGCGCCGATCACAGCCGAATTCGCACGCGAAATCGGGGCAGACGGCTTTGCGCCGGACGCCAGCAGCGCGGCTGACGCGGCGCTGGCGTTGCTGCAAGGCGCGGCGTGAGCCAACCGGCCAACCGACGGTGAACCGCCAGTTCTATCTCGATCTCGCCGCGTCCGGTTTACGGATGCCCATCGGCGCGCATCTGGTTTTGCATGAGCATCCCGATCCCGAGGCCATTGCGCGCGGCGGCCAACGGCTGGGTCGGGTGGTGGAGGGTGCAGCCCGCCGCTTTCGCGCGCCGCTGGCGTTGCCGCTCATGGACCTCAAACTGGAAAAGGAGGTGCTCCTGCTGGCGCGCGGCGTGGGCCGATTTGGAAATCGGCGACACAGCAGGTTTGGAAACCTGCGCTACGGCGAGGCTGCAAAAACTCGGGCGCGCTCGCACCATCCGCGCCGGCAAGAAGATGATGGATTACCAGTTGCCCGTCATGGATAATCCAGTTGAATTCGCTGGCGAAAACGCGGCGCGATGAAAGAGCTGAAACGATTTGTCGGTTATCTGAAAGGTTACGGCGGGCAGATTGCGCTGGCCGTGGTCCTGGTGCTGGCGGTGACGGTGCTGACGCTGCCGTATCCACTCATCCTGCGACGAATGCTGGACGACGCGCTGCCGAAGAAGGATTTGCGCGAGCTGCTGGTGCTGATGGCGCTGTTTCTGGCGTTCTTTCTGGCGCGCGGCGCGTTGAGCTACCTGAACCGGTATGTCTTGCAGCGCATGGGCATGCGCATCACCTGCGACCTGCGGAAGGACATCTTCCGGCACCTGCAAACGCTCTCGGTGAAGTTCTACGAAAGCCGGCAAACCGGCCGCATCGTAGCCCGCGTCACGCAGGACACCGACTCGGTGTTCGTGCTCATCACCAACGTCGTCGTCAGCTTCATTTCCGACGCGCTGACCCTGCTGGCCGTGTCGGTCATGCTGTTCTGGATCAGTTGGCAACTGGCGCTGCTGACGATGGCGGTGCTGCCGTTCTTCTGGCTGAACTACCGGCTGTCGCAAAACAAACTGCGGCGGTTGAGCACCGTTCATCGCCACGATTGGGACCGGGTGGTGGGCTTTCTGCACGAGCGCGTGGCCGGTTCGCGGCTGGTGAAATCCTTCAGCATGGAGGAGCGGGAGATCGAGCAATTCACGCGCGGCATCGAGAAAGATTACCGGAACGCGAACCGCACCAGCCTCTACAACACGCGGCTCTGGGTCATCGCCGACATGATTTCGTCGTTCGGCAGTCTGCTGGTGCTGACGACCGGCGGCTGGCTGGTCATCCGCCACCAGTTGAGCACCGGCAGCCTAATGGCATTCATCTTCTACATCGGTTTCCTGTTCAGCCCCATCGTGCGGCTCAACGACCTGAACGCCGTCGTGCAGCGCGCCGTCACCAGTTTGGAGAAAATTTACGAAGTGCTCGACACGCCGTCCTTCGCCGTCGAACAGGCCGGCGCCGTGGACCTGCAGCCGGTCCGCGGGCGCATCGAGTTTCGGAATGTCCAATTCAGCTACGATGCCGGGCGCAAGACGCTCAACGACATCAACCTCACAGTCGAGCCGGACCAGATGGTGTCCTTCGTCGGCCCGAGCGGCTCGGGCAAGACCACGCTGGTCAACCTGCTGTGCCGGTTCTACGACGTGGACGCCGGCGCGATTTTGGTGGACGACAATGACATCCGCCGAGTGAAAATAGCCTCGTTGCGCCGGCAGCTCGGGATTGTGTCGCAGGAGACCCTGATGTTCAGCGGCTCGTTGCTGGACAACATCCGCTACGGCCGGCCCGAAGCCACGTTTGAGGCGATTCTGGAAGCCGCGCGCGCGGCGAATGCGCACGATTTCATCGAGCAACTGCCGCGCGGTTACCACACCCTCCTCGGCGAGCGCGGCGTCAAGCTGTCCGGCGGCCAACGGCAACGCATCGCCATCGCCCGCGCGATTTTGAAAAACCCGCGGATTTTGATTCTCGACGAAGCCACGTCGTCGCTCGACACCGAGTCCGAACAACTGATCCAGGAAGCCCTGGAGCGGCTGATGAAAAACCGGACCACCATCGTCATCGCCCACCGGCTGTCCACGGTGTTGCGCGCCGACAAGATTGTCGTGTTGCAGCGCGGCGAAATCGCCGAGCAAGGCCGGCACGAAGAACTTTTGCGGCGTGGCGGCTTATACCAACGCCTCCACGACCTTCAGTTTCAAAGCGGAGTCGCCAGCGCGAGTCGTCCGCTTCAGTCAACACATACCGTTGTCGGTGATCCATTTTCCAAACAATCAGCACAAAGTCTGTGACTAATTACACCCAAGCCCGTCATTTTTTGACGGCCAGAGATGCGCCGGATCGTCTGTCGCCTCAACCGACGCTCGTATTCCATGAGAAGCGTGAAGTGGGCGACATATTTGTTGATCCGACAAAACGGTTTCAGACCATCGAAGGATTTGGCGGCGCGTTCACCGAAGCAGCGGCGGTCACACTCCAGAAACTCGGCCCGGTCAACCGCGAGCGCGTCTTGCGGGCCTGCTTCGACCGCCACGAAGGCCACGGCTATTCGCTGTGCCGGACGCACATCAATAGTTGCGATTTTGCGCTGGGCAATTACGCCTACGACGAGACGCCTGGCGATTTTGAGTTGAAACATTTCTCCATTGAACGCGACCAGCGCGCGCTGTTGCCGATGATCCAGGACGCGCAGCGCATTGCCGGCGCGCCGCTGAAGCTGTTCGCCTCGCCGTGGAGTCCGCCGGCGTGGATGAAAACCACCGGCCAGATGAACCACGGCGGCAAGCTCAAACCGGATTGCCGCGACGCCTGGGCGCGGTATTTTGTCCGATACGTGCAAGAATACGCGAAGGCCGGCGTCGCGATTTGGGGCGTCACGGTGCAAAACGAGCCGGAGGCGAAACAAATCTGGGACTCGTGCATTTACACGCCGGAAGAGGAACGCGACTTCGTCCGCGACCATCTTGGTCCGGCATTAGAGCGGGCCGGCCTCGGCAACGTGAAGATCATCATCTGGGATCACAACCGCGACCGCATCGTCGAGCGCGTGCAACCGGCCTTTGATGATCCGGCGGCGAGTCGTTACATCTGGGGCGCCGGCTTTCATTGGTATGTGGCCGACAAGTTCGAGAACATTCAACTCGTTCACGACACGTGGCCGGACAGGAAGTTGTTGTTCACCGAAGGCTGCCAGGAAGGCGGGCCGCACACCGGTGAATGGGCTTTGGGCGAACGGTATGCGCGCTCGATCATCCGCGACCTCAACCATTGGACGGTCGGCTGGGTGGATTGGAACCTCGTGCTCGACACCTCGGGCGGACCGAACCACGTCGGCAATTTTTGCAGCGCGCCGATCCTGGCCGATACCGAAAAAGATGAACTCCTGTTCCAAAGTTCCTATTACTACCTCGGCCACTTCAGCCGTTTCATCCGACCGGGAGCACGGCGAATCCTCTGCGCCACCACTCGCGATGACCTCGAAGCGACCGCATTTGTAAACCCGGATGACACCGTCGCGGTCGTGGTGCTGAACCGCACCGACAAGGAGCAGCAGTTCTCCCTGCGCTTGCCTGCGGGCGGGGCAGCCAGCGCAATCCCAGCCCGCTCGATTTCGACGTTCGTGCTCACCTGAACATATGAAATCATATCTTGTGATAATTGCCATCCTGGCCTTTGCCCTCTCCTTGAGCGCACAAGTGCCGCCGCCGCCTGGCTTCCAGGGGCGTCTCAATGCCGGCGGAACCAATTCCAGCGGCCCGGCCAGTCTGGATTTCACTCCCGGTTATGTGAACGTACAAAAATCGCCGTATCTGGCAAAAGGCGACGGCGTCGGTGATGACACAGCGTCAATCCAAAAGGCGCTGAACGATGTCGGCTCAAAGGGCGGAGGCATTGTGTTTCTCCCGCTGGGAAATTATTACATCGCCGGCCATTTATCGGTTCCGGCCCAGACGACCCTCGCCGGACTCTGGAGGGCGCCCACCGCCTTTTCTCAAAACCGGGGCACCACGCTGCTGGCCGTCGAAAACGCCGGCAACACCTCGGGCGTTCCATTCATCACGCTCCAAGGCCCGAACAGTATTCTCGACGGCGTCACTATTTTTTATCCCAACCAGGTGCTCCACAATCCGCCCACGCCTTACCCCTGGACGGTCCGGGCCGGCGGCGGGGACAACGTCACCATCCAAAATGTTCTTCTGGTCAATCCATATTTGGGGGTGGATTTTGCCAAGCGCCCCAGCGGACGTCACCTGATTCGCGGCCTTTACGGCCAACCATTGCTGGTCGGCATTGCCGTGGATCAATGTTATGACATCGGTCGCATCATGGAGGTCCACTTTTGGCCGTTCTGGACCGAGAACACCAACGTCGAGGCTTTCATCCAGAACCATGGCGTCTCCTTCGACTTCATGCGCACCGATTGGGAGGTGGTACAGGACATTTTTTCCTGGGGTTATGGCATCGGAGCGCGTTTCCGCGCCTCCGCCAGTGGCGCAATGAACGGACAGATGAGCAATGTCAACTTTGACAACGTGGATATCGGACTGGAGCTCCTCGCCACGCAACCTTACGCCGTTCACATCTCCAACCTCAACATTGCCAATGCCGGCGGCGGCACCAATCATATCGGTATCCAAGCATTGCCCGGCGGAAGCTGTGATCTCAATGTCAACGGGGCCACCTTCTGGGGGTTGATTTATCAGGGCGTCTCCTGGAAGTCCGCAGGATTGCTCTCGCTCTCCAATGCCCGTTTCCTCAACTGGAAATCAACGTTGCCGGCCATTGATATCCTCGGCGGACGGGCGATGCTCCAGGCCAATTTCTTCGAAGACAACATTGGCACCGCCATCCATGTCGGCACCAACACCGACCGCGTGATGATCATCGGCAACGAGCTGGCCGGCAATACCCTCTCGCTCCACGGCCCGCGCACGTTGAGCGCCAACAATCATCCGTAGTTGCCGCAAATCATTGGGGAGCCAACGCTTCCGGATCGTCCACGATGGCTCCCGGCGGCAGCGGAATGGGGCCGCGCAGGATCGGATCGTCGGTCTTCGCCATCCAGTTCTGAAGCTGTTCGCGCAGCTTGCGCGTGGTCGCCTCATGGCCCGGCTCGCCGGCCAGATTACGAGCCTCCTGTGGATCAAACATCAAATCGTAAAGCTCTTCCCCGGCGCACACCTGCTGTTTCCAGCCGGCGGCGAGCCAGACGGATCTGCTCGGGCCGTTGTCGCAGTTGACCAATACCGGCGCAGAACGTTTGTCGAAGCGTTTGACAAACTTGTAGCGCGGTGTGCGCACGCAACGCAGCGGTTCGTAGGCGCAGTGGTAATTGATCTCGGCAAAAATGGCGTCACGCAACTGCGCCGCCTCGCCGCGCGCCAGCGGAAGGAGGGATTTTCCCTGCAACCAGGACGGCGCCGGCAGCCGCGCGAGTTCGCCAAGGGTCGGGAACAAATCGAGGTGCGTCACCATCGCGTCGCACACTTTCCCACCGTCAAAACCGCCCGGCCCGCGAATGATGAGGGCCACGCCCAGACCGTGATCGGACAGCGTGCATTTCATTCCAGGAAAAGCTATGCCGTGATCGGTCGTGTAAATCACGAGCGTCCGCCCGGCCAGCCCGCGCGTTTCCAGCGCCGACAAGATTGCGCCGACGTTTTCGTCGAGCTGGCGCGCCGACGCGATGTAACCGGCCATGTCGCCGCGCGTTTCCGGCATGTCGGGCAGCCGGGATGGCGGCAGAACATAGTTTGGATTGTCCTGCGGCTTGGGAAAATGGCGATGGGTTTCGGCGAATCCGACTGAAAGAAAAAACGGTTCCTTGACGTCGCGCAAAAAATCCAGAGCGACTTCCACGGTGCGTTCCACGAAGCAACCGCCCTCGGCGTTGTGATTCATGATGCGATCGTAACCGAGCAGTTTCGGATCGGCGGTCGGCAAATGCGCCTCATGCTGGATGCCCGCAAGCGCCGTCACGTAGCCGGCTTTTTTCAGCGTGTGCGGCAGGAAGCGGGAATAATCCGCCGCACGAAATCCGCGGTGCGCCAGTCCGAACATTCCGGCGCAATGCGCCCACTGCCCGGTCATAAGGCTGACGCGGCTGGGCGAACACGTCGGGCTGGCGCAAAACGCCTGACGAAACAACATTCCTTCCTCTGCCAACCGCTGAAGATGCGGCGTCGGAACGGCGTGCCCGTAAGGTTGAATGTAGCGCCCGGTGTCGTGCGAATGGATGTAGAGAATGTTCATTTGTTATCAAAACCACCAGCCAAGCCGTATCCTTGAGGCGTTGCTGAGATTGCCGTGGCCGATAACTCGACTTTGACTTTGCTCGGCGTCACGGGCTTGACGGATTGACCGTTTCCAGCCACGTCTTCGCCATGAGGCCGTGGCTGGCACAAGTGGGATGCACGCCGTCGCCGGCCCAGAATTCGGCGGGCGCGCGCTTGGCGGCGGAATCAAATGCCGACTGGAAGGGAACAAATTTTGCCTGAAATTCCGCGGCCAGCTTCCGCACCACGGCCTGCCGCGCGTTGATCTCGTTCATCCACTCGACGGTAACTACACCACAACGCAGGACGAAAGGTTCGCACAAAACAAAGCGGCAGTCGGGCAGCGCCGAGCGGACTTCCGCCAGAAATTCGCGATAGACCCGTTCGTATTTTGGAACGGGAACGCCGTTGCCACGCATGAACTCATGCCAGGTGTCATTGACGCCGATGAGCACGCTCAGGACGTTCGGGCGCAGGTTGATGACGTCTCCTTTGATGCGCGCGTAAAGGTCCACGACGCGGTTGCCGTTGATGCCGCGGTTGAAAAATTTCAGTCCGTCAGCCGGGCGCGCTTCCAGCAGCCGCGAGGCGACCAAGAATACGTAGCCTTGGCCCAGGCCGTCGTTGGCCGCTGTCGCGTTTTGATCGCGCCCGCAATCGGTGACCGAATCGCCTTGAAAGAGGATGACATCTTGAGGACGAATCATGGATTGATTTTGTTGAATCTTCGTTGTGCGGCCAGATCAAACTGGCACTTTCACGATTGAGTTGTCCGCTTGACCGTCAAAGTCGTGGTGAGCGCACCGCTGTGCGGGTCGTCCGACTGGCCGCCACCGACGCTGATTTCAAATTCGCCCGGCTCGATGAAGGGTTTGCCGTTGTCGTCGTAGCAAACCAACTGCTCCGACCGGAGGATAAAGCAGACGGTCTTCTTCTGGCCGGGATTGAGGTGAATGCGCTGGAAACCTTCCAGGTGCTGCCGCGGCACCGGCACGTTGGATTCCACGTCGCGGACATAAAGCTGCGCCACTTCATCACCGGCGATTTTGCCGGTGTTCTTTACGTCAACGCGGACGACGTAACCCGATTTGTGCGTTCGGACGGAAAGTTTGGAATACTTGAACGACGTGTAGCTCAACCCAAAGCCGAAGCGGTAGAGCGGTTCGCCTTCCATGAACCGGTAGGTCCGGCCGTTCATCGCATAATCCTCAAACGGCGGCAACTGGTCGTAGGATTTGGGAAAGGTGACTGGCAGGCGGCCGGCGGGATTGTAGTCTCCAAACAGCACGTCGGCCACCGCGCCGCCTCCTTGTTCGCCCGGATACCACGCCATCACGATGGCGTCGGCGTTCGCCTGCGCCCAATTCAAATCCACCGGGCTGCCAGCAGTCACGACGAGGACGAGCGGCTTGCCGAGGGTCTTGAGATGTTCGAGATATTCCTGCTGCCGGCCCGGCAAGCCGTAAACTTGCCGATCGCCGCCGGCGTCGCCGGTGCCTTCCTCGCCTTCAAGAAGAGCGTTGTAGCCGAGGACGGCAATGACGGCGTCCAGTGGAGGGCCGTAGCTTGTGAGCAAGCCGAGTTCGCCGAAGTTGGGCGGGCGGGCGCTGGACAGTTCGCAACCCTCCGTCCATTGCACCTGCGTGCCGGCGCCGGCTTTTTCGAGAATGCCTTCCAGCACGGTCTGCATTTGCGGCGCGAAGCCATTGTAGTTGCCAACCAAAACGTTTTGGTCCATCGCGTTGGAGCCGGCGACCAGAATGTGGCGCAGATTTTTGCGAAGCGGCAGGACGCCATTGTTCTTCAACAGGACCATGGATTCCTGTGCCATGCGCCGCGCCAGTTTCCGGTGCGTTTCACAATTAACAACCTTCGGCGACAGCTTCGACCACGGCACGTTCTTCTCCGGGTCGAACATGCCCAGCTTGAATCGCGTCGCCAGCAGCCGTCGCAAAACGCGGTTGAGGTCTTCCTCGGTCAGCAGGCCGAGCATCACGGCTTCCTCAAGTTTGCAGTAAGTGCAGCCGCAGTTGAGGTCGCAGCCGTGTTTGACGGCCAGCGCCGCCGACTCGGCCGCTGTCCGGGTAACTTTGTGGTGAGCATGGAAGTCGTCAATCGCGCCGCAATCCGAAACGACGTAGCCTTCAAAGCCCCATTCCTCGCGCAAAATTTTTTCCAGCAACGTCGGGCTGGCGCAGCACGGCTCGCCGTTAACCCGATTGTAAGCGCCCATGACGGCCGCAACCTTGCCCTCCCGCACCGCCGCCTCAAAATGCGGCAGATAAGTTTCGCGCAGGTCACGCGGGCTGACGACAGCGTTGAAGCTATGCCGCAGCAGTTCCGGTCCGTTGTGGACGGCGAAATGCTTCGCCGTGGCGTCGAGTTTCCGGTATTTTGGATGGTTGCCCTGGAGTCCCTTGATGAAGGCCACGCCCATGCGTCCGGTCAAATACGGGTCTTCGCCGTAGGTTTCCTGGCCGCGGCCCCAGCGCGGGTCGCGGAAGAGGTTGAGGTTCGGCGACCAGAAGTTCAGGCCGAAATACTGGGCGCGGTTGCCGAGCCGGACGGCCTCGTGGTGTTTCGCGCGGGCTTCGTCGGATATCGCGGTAGCCACGCGAAAGAGCAGGTCCGGATCAAACGACGCTGCCATGCCGATGGCTTGCGGAAAGACGGTGGCCCGGCCCGCGCGCGCCACGCCGTGCAGACATTCGTTCCACCAATTGTATTCCGGGATACCGAGGCGCAGGATGGCCGGCGCTTGATGCACCACCTGGGAGATTTTCTCCGCCAAAGTCATCTGTGAAAGCAGCGCTTCGACACGCTCCGCCACGGGCAATTTAACGTTCAGATGTCGTTTGTTGGTTTTCACCGGTGTTGCTGTTCAGCGTTTGAGCTTGACCAAAACAGAAACGATTCCGCGGGCCGGCACGTTGGCCTGCACCGCGTTGCCGGCAACCTTCGCCGTGGATTCCGACAGCGGGCGCTCCATCAAATCCAGTTCCTGCGCGGTCTTAACCTCGCCCAACAGCTTGGCATCGAATTTGAGCTTGGCGGTGATTTTATTTTCCGTCGGATTGAACATCCGCGCCACGAGGCCGGTGCCGGCTTCGCCTTTTTTGATTGTGCTCAATATCACCGTGTCGGGAGTGACTTCCATGAATTGCCCGTTCATCGGCAGTTTGCCTTCATGGACATCCGTGCCGATGACGCGGAGGGCGTGGTTGAACTCGTTGCCGGCGTGAATGGCCTCCGCGACTGGCAATTCCCCCGCCAGCGGCTGGAGCGCGATACGGACTTCGTGCTGGCCGATCTCCGGCAAGATGTCCGGGTCGTAGCTGCTGCGGATCAAGGTGAGCCGCAAGCTGTTGCCGTCAAGCGCGTGGCCGTACTTGCTATCGTTGAGCAACAGGCAGCCAGCGGTCTTGCCGTCGCCTTGGCCGGTCACTTGCGCCCACTGCAACGACGGGACCTCTTCGCCGCGGTTCAACGAGCGGTCCACCGCGCCGAACGGAATCTCATACCGGCCCTTCGCCTCGGTCAACGCGAGCGGGAACGCCAGCCGCAGCGTGGGAACGCCGGTCTCGCGCGTGCCGCGTTGGAACCAGACGCCCTTGAAATGGAGATACAGCTTGGGATCGCCGGCCCGCAATTCGTAGGTGAGCGTGAAGTTGGATTCGTGAATGCGCAGGTCCACTTCGATGCTCGCTTTATAAGGGCCGGTAAGCGTCCGGCGAAGGGCAGTGACCGTTGGAATCTCCACCGGGCCGGTGTGATCAATGCACCACGCAGTCATGTTGTGAGGCATCTCGACGGCGTATTCCAGCGTGGGCGTGCCCGGCTTGGCGTTGATGATCGCCTGGCTGTTGCGTTTGTCCACCAGCGAACGGACGCCACCGGTGGTCGGATCAATTTCAAAACGCACACAATCGTTTTCCAATCCTTCCACGCTGCGTTCAACGAAGGTGTATTGGCAATGGTGGACGGCACCAATCTGCCGGGCAACCGGCGCCGGCGCTTTCGTGTCGCCTTCGCTAATCACGTATTGCGAATAACCCAAACCCGGCACTTTGACCGGAAAGGCCAGCGTGACAAAGAAGTGCCCCCAAAATTCGCTGTTCTTCACCACCTGCGGCGCAATGACGCTGCCATCAGGCTGGCGCACCACGAAGGTGCGCGACTTGAACGGTGTGCCAGTGCCCCACGGGGCATTGTCCCAAATCGTCGCCTCGACAACGTCGGCGCGGTCGCGGGTCGTCGGGTTGAACAAAATGAACGGGCGCGGACCGTGCCCGGCGCTTTGCTCCGCTTGCGATAATTCCCCGTCGGCGGAACGGTATCCGACACCGCCCCCGATGCCGCTGATGATCCGGGAAGGCGGCACTGCCGGCAATACGTCCGAGCCGGCTTTCGCGGTGTCCACGAGCGAAGCCAAGAGCCGCAAAGCCGCGGTTTCTGTCTGGCTCGTCATAGCCATCGTTTTTTGAAATAGGCCGTGCGTGTAGGTGCGCGTGTCGTGGACGCCTGAGCCCGGCAGGATGTCGTGGAAATGCGAGAACAGCGTGTCGCGCCACGCGGCGACAAAGTCGTCCGCCGGATAGCGATGGCCGGCCACGCTCCAAGCCAGGCTGCCGGCCAGTTCCGCGTCCACGAGTCGGTTTTCCGAAAAGCGGTTCGCTTTTTTGATCAACGTTTCGGTGGTGTAACAGCCGGTGAATTCGGTGTTCAACTCGCCGGTCAGCACTGGCAGTTTGCCCGCTTGTTTCTCCAGCCGTTCGAAAAACGCCCGCGCGGTGGAGAATTTGATGGTCGGAAACACTGGCCAGTTGTTCATGTCCCTGCCTCGGAGAATGTCGCGCCGGCTCGGGCCGCCGCCGTGGTCGCCCACGCCATAAAGGAACATGTAATCGCGTCCGCCGGTGAATTTCACAAATTTGAAAAAGTGCGGAATGAGGTCCGGCGTGATCATGCCGCTGTAGCCGGTTTCCATGTCGTTTTTGACCAGCACGCGCGAGCCGTCCGGCCCTTCCCACCACCACGCGAGCGGCTTGCTGGCGGTTTGGACGCCGGGCCGGTGCAGGTAGAGATATTTCACGGCGCCGCGCGCGAGACACGTCGGCACGGTGGCGGCGTGGCCGAAGGTGTCGGGCGACCAGTCAATCGGCACGTCCTCCGGTTTCAGTCCGAACAACTCCCGCATGTAAGCGCGCGTGTATAACAAATGCCGGCACCAGCTTTCGGCGTTGGTCATGTTCTTGTCGCCCTCCACCCAATGGCTGGCCGTGACTTCCCAGCGGCCTTCCTTGACGCGCTTGACAATGCGCTTCAACAGGTCCGGGCGGTGCCGCTCAATAATTTCGTAGGTGCTCGCCTGGCTTTGGGAGAATTTGAATTCGCGATACTCGTCCATCAGCCGCAGCACGGTGGCGAACGTGTCCACCGTCACCGCTACGGTTTCTGGCCACGACCACATCCAATTCATGTCAATGTGCGCGTGCCCGACGCAGTGAACGGTGTAAGACTTGGCCGTTTTCGAAATGGGCGCCAGCAGTTCCTCGGCCCTGGCGACGGCGGCGGGGATGGCGTCGAGCTGGCCGCCGGCCAATACGGCGGCGATTTCTTCCCGGCCGCGCTGGATTAGTTTTCGCCAGGCGGCCTCGGCCGGGTGCAGGTCGCAAAGTTGTTCGGCAAAGTTCAGTTCCGCTTCCAGGCGTTCCACCAGGTGCTGGGCTGGTGCGGAAGCATTGGCCATCAGTGTGCGTAAGTTGGTTGTGGTCATATTCATTTTGTTTTAACGATGTAGATTTTGTTGAGCTTTGTAATTTCAGTTCTGCTTTAACAAGTCAGTCAATTTCTCTTCCCAATGGATGGCTTGCAGCAGTCGAATCTTCGCGTCCCAGACGGCGGGACCGTCCGGCAAGCGCGCGTCATTCCGCTTCAAACAGAGATACGAATTCCAGGTCGAATTCGTGAACAAGGCTGAATCCTCCCGCGCCAAGCGTGCGAACGCCTTTACGTTTTCCACCTCCAATTCCACCAACACAGCTAACTCGGCCAGCCGGGCCGGGATGATTTGGCGTTCCTTGCGCACCCACTGGACCTGGTCGCCCATTGCCATGAAGTGCCACGCGGAGCGCAGCACGCAGGTGTAAGCCGCGGCGATGGAGCGGTCGCGGAGGAAATTTTTGTTGCCGGTCTTCACCATGTTCAGCAGTTTCATACCGGCGTTTTGGTGCTCGAGCAACAGCGGCAGCCGCTGGAGCAGCCTGGCATGGCTGCGCGGCGCGAAGTAGTTGTGCGGATCATGTCCGGGCCGGCTGGCGGGCCATTCCCTGTCCGTGCAAGCGGCCCACGCGTCGGCGGGACGCAGCGGCGTGCCGATGCACAGTCCAAGCACGTAGCCGGCGGCGTGCAATAAGCGGCAATCGCGCGTGAAGAGGTCAACCGGAAACAATTCAATCACCCGCTCGAAATGCCGCGTCACCTCGGCCATGACTGTGCTGAGCCGCAACCCGTAGCGTTTGGTCAACATCCTTTCGACCCACACGTCCGTGCCGGCTTGCGGATGCGCTTTCACCTCGCGCAGCAAATCCAGCGTCATGCCGTAATCCGCGCCGCCACAGTCGTAGTCCATCCAGCCGGCAAACCGTTCGCGGCGCAGTCCGTCGAGCTTTCGCGCATACAATCGCGGCGCCAGTGCATAAGGCTGGAAAAAGCATTCGATCGGTCCCAGAAACGGTATCATCGCATAGAGTTTCGCCGCGCGTTTGCGAGCAACTTGAATCAGGTCTTGCGCGTCTTCCGTCGGTTCAGCCACGCTCAAATTCACATCGTTGGAAAGTTGTTCCGTGCTCACGAACGCCGGATGATCAAGCGGCTTAAGATTGGTTTCGAATCGCGTGATTAAAGCGGTCCCGCGCGAAAGTCGGGAGAGGATCGCCTGGTGATCGCCGTTTTGCCACCACCAATCGTAGAGCACCAATTCAAATTTTGGCCGCGCCTCGGTCGCCACGCGGCGGAAGGTCGCGTAGAACTCCGCCCATCGTTCCGCTGGCGGGCGCGCGACACAAACCGGGCACGTCGCGTCGCAAAGCCGCGTCACGTTGTCCTCGCGGCCAAGGATGAAGCCATCGAGATCGGGCACGGTTTCAATTCCTTCACAAACCAACCGCCAATACCATTCTGCCGCCGCTTGGTTTCTGAAGCAAAGGTTGTGGGGTTGCGATTGGCCATTGATAGTGGCACGCCAGTTGGCCGGGAGCATTTTCCAAACCGCCATCGGCACCGACGGCTCCCAGCAGTCGAGATAGAATTTGAGTCCGCAACCGTGCGCTGCGCGCGCGACGCGGCGGACGTATGTTTGAAACTGCGCCGAGCGCGCCAAATCATATAGATAACAAAGCCGGAACATGACCGCGCGATTATCGTCCGGATCGGTGTTCTTCGGCGGGAACGGATTAATCTGGATCGCGACGGCGACGTAACCGGCTCCGCGAATGTCCCGGAACCACGACCGTGGAATGTGCCCGTGCAACCGTGCCGGCGGCAGGGCGATGCCTTCAAGATCTTTTGTGGAGTGGGTTTTCAATGGATGAGGTCTGACGGACATGGATCGTAGTGCGGATGCGGCACACGCGGCTCGCGTATTCCGGGCGTCAAATACATCACCGGCGGCTGGTCGCATTCCATCCGAATCACCGGGCAGACCGGGTCCGGCGGCTGGGGGGGCAAGCCCGTCAGCGACACTTTGCTGTTGGTCTGGGTGAACGCGAGCTTTTGGTTTGCCCCCAGCAAGGTGGCGTTGCGGACGCGGCATTTTAATCCTGCAAATGTCGCTGTTTCGCCCGGCCACAACCGCAGGAGCCAATTCAGCGAGTTGCCACGGGCGGTGAACAGCCCGTGATGGCTCCAGTCGCCCCGGTGCTCGCCGCGCTCGCGCAGGTCGTAGGTGAATGGGTCGGTGTCGTAGATGGCTTCACCGCAACGGCGCAGCCACTCGCCGACGGTTTCCAGCACACGCACGGATTCCGCTGGCACCGAGCCGTCGCCGCGCGGGCCGATGTTGAGCAGAAGATTGCCACGGCCTTGGGCGCAGGTCGCCAGCATGTCGGCGATCTGACCCGGCGTCTTCCAGTGGTGGTCGCCGGCGTGGAAGCCCCAACTGTCGTTCAACGTCATGCACGCCTCCCACGGTCGCCACGGTTTGGGCGCGCCGAGATGGCCTTCGGGCGTGGCAAAATCGCCGGGCAATCCGTTGCGGCCATTGAAGAGAATGTGCGGCTGGATGTCGCGCACCATCGCGTTCAATTCCTCGGCGCGCCAGCCGTCCGCGTTGAACGGCCACCAGCCGTCATACCAAAGCACGTCAATCGGGTTGTAGCGCGTGACCAGTTCGCGGAACCGCGCGAACGTGTTCGCGATTAACTGCTCGTAAGCCCGCTTGTCTTCGAGCGCCGCGACGGCGTCCGGCTGGTCGGTTTGGTTGTTTAAGCTGTGGTAAAGCCCGACGTGCAGCCCGCGTTTGCGCGCCGCGGCGACGAGTTCGCCCACCAGATCGCGTTGCGAACAAAAATCGCTCAACGCCGTCGGATAGAGCCGGAACCCGTCGTGGTGCATCGTCGTCAACACGACGTAGCGCATTCCGGCGCGCGCCGCCAGGTCGCAGAGCTCGTCGGCGTCGAATTTCTCCGCCGTGAACCGGGTCGCGAGCCGTTTGTATTCGACGACGGGAATCGCCTCGCGGTTGAGTACCCACTCGGCCCGCTCCAGCAGGCTATACACGCCGTAATGGATGAAAATTCCGTAACGCGCCCGGACGAACCAATCAAGTTTGTTCGCGGTCATAGTCTTTGCGACGGTGTGAGGCCGCGTTCTTGCAGCAGGTCGTAAATCCGGTCAATCAGCGCGCCGTCTTGAACCACGTTGCTGAACCACAACATCAGGCAGGTGTCCGGCTGCACGGCGTCGAGCAGGTATCGCAGCAGATCAACCTCGTCGTAGAACCGCAAGCCGGCGGCGATGAGGTCCTTGTCCCGATGCATGCCCAGGGTCAGAAACGGCGTGAGCACGGCCCGGCCGCTGAATTCGCGGATGACCACCGCCGGATCATCGGAGTTGCCGGGATTCCAATTGTAAGCGCGGACATTGTGGATGGAATGAATGTTGCCAAAATATGCCCGCCGCCACGAGCAAGAGTGATAGAAAAGCGGCCCGCAGGCGTCCGCGAGACGGTTGACATACGGCAGACTGAACTCGCGGTGCATTGACGGACTGATCAACGACATCGTGTCGTCCGAAACCATCGTGCCGCGTTCGTCGGCCCAAATGGGCGGGAAGCCGGCCGCGTTCAACCGCGCGCCGGCCACGCGATGGATTTCCGTCACAAAGGCGATTTGGAAGTCCGTGATCTTGTCGAGCAGTTCATGCACGGCGTCGGGCTCTTCCACCAGCGCAACGTAGAACGACTCATCCCACATCAATTCAGCTATGCCCAGCGGCGATTGGATGTCCGGTTCGCGCACCTGCGTTTCCGGCGGAAGCCCCTGACACAACTGTTCAATCTCGCGCAGCACCGCGCCGGTCCGCCCAGACCAAACGTCGGGCGCCTGGATGTCTTTCACTTGCGCCGCGTCGGTGATCAATGGCTCGATCCATTCGCGTCCGTCGTTCAAGGGCTTTGGCGGAGCGCCGAACGCCAGCGGAACCAGACAAGTGCTGCCACCGCTTGCCGGCGTCGCGGCGGGCGCGACCGACCAGTCCCAGCATTCCATGTTGTTGAGCCGGGAACTTCCCGTGAGCGCGCCGTTGGCCGAGTAAAAGACAGCGCGCTGATCAGGATGATCGTAGGCGTGTTTGAGCAGCTCGCGCATATGAAGCATGGTCGGCGTCATCCGGCAATTTGATCTATCAGGGTGACCGCCCAGGGTTTCAGGGTGAAGGTCGTGTCCAGAACTCCTTGCTGCGTAGCGACCAGACGGTTGACCGAAGGTTGACTGGCCTTTCGCAAGCTCGCAATTTGTTCGCGGCTTGGCGGTTCGGGGCAACCCAAGCGTTCCCACGCGCCGCGCGTCCAGCCGGAATCGACATCCAGCGTCTCGACCGTGAACGCGGCATGGACCGGAAGTTTTTCAAGGCAAAGTTGAACTCGTTTCGGCGAGCCGATTTTCAGCGTCGCCCAGGCCGCCTCCGCAGTCTTGGCAATCGGGACCGTGCCGCGCATTTCCAGCGGATAATGATAAAACAAGGCCGTGAGCCGGCCATCGGCGTGCCGGGTGACGATGTGCCCGTGGTCTTGCGAAATGGCTTCCACGCCCAGCTGATGGAGAAAACGATAGGCGTGAAACGTCGGCTTGGGCAGGCCCTGAAAATTCAGCAGGCCGAATCCGCCGTGCCAGACGGTGTCGCCGGCGCCGCCTTCTTCAAAAATGTCGGTGAAGGTCCAATACGACAATGAGTCCACCGCTGCCGCGCCTTCGAGGTTCGTCATCACCACGTAGGTTGCCGCCTGGGGAAAATCGTGGGCGTGGTCGCGCGCCGTCGGACTGGAATTCCATTCAGTGCAGTGAATTTCCGCGCCGGAATAAGGCGAGCGCCGGACGATTTCGCGCAGCCGGCGCAAGTCCTCGATAGTCGCCTCGCGCCTGCGGGAGACGCCTTGGTATTTTCCATGCCCGTCCAGCGCGAAATCCGTCGGATACGGATGCGTGGAAACAAAATCCACCGGCACGTGCCGATCGGCGCACCAGCGCAGGAATTCCTCAACCCAAACGGGCCGCCAGTCGAGCGAGTCGGGGTCATTTTGCGGCGTCGCCGTGCCGATGGTATAATCTTCCCGCTCGCTGTCGAAACGGGCGTCGGGCACAAAGTTGGAAGTCGCCGGGCCGCCGACCCGTAAGGCCGGGTCCACGGCTTTGATCGCCTGCGCCGTGGTCCGGTAAAGCTCAAAATACTCGGATTTTGTTCCACTGAAGAATGGCGCCAGGTTCGGCTCGTTCCACACCTCGAAATACCAGCGCCGGACTTCGTCACGGCCGTAGCGCGCAATACAATGGCCAGCGAACGCGCCTACCAACGCGCTCCATTTCCCGTAATCCTTCGGCGGCGAGCCGTGGCTCCGCCACCAAAAAGCGGTTTCCAGTTTTGAAGCCATCGCCCGCGGCGAGAATCCCAGTTCCGCGAACGGGCGGACGCCGATTTCCAGCATGGCGTCGAACAGCGCGTCAAGGTATTGCCAGTTGTAAATCGGATTGCCGGCGCCGTCTTCGCGATACACGAACATGTCGTCGTGAAACAAACCGTGGAAACGCAGGTGGCAAAAGCCGCACTCGGCGACGGTCCGGCGCAACTGCTGCTGCCAGCCGGCGCGCAGCCCTTCGTTGGCGCGGCCGGCCCCGACGCAGGCCGACCAGACGTGTCGGAGCGGTTTGCCGGGCGCGGAAGCAGTGGCGCGAATGGTCATTTGGCGACAAACCCCTCCGGCAACGGATACGGAATCTGGCCGCTGACCAAAAACGCATTGGGACCGCTCATCACCGGCGAACCGCCTTTGCCCAGGGTCGCTTGCGCGTCAGCGTATTGCATGAAGAACGCGGGACGCGGCCGGTTGGTCAGGTTTTGTTTCGAGCGATGCAGGGTGTAGCCGCTGAACGCCACGGCCTCGCCGGCACGGAGCCGGACCGGAATCCCTTCCTCCGTGGTTTGGACGGTTTGATGCCAGGACGCGCCGGCGCCCTTGTGCGGCAGCAATCCCGGCTTGTGGCTGCCGGGAATCACCCGGATGCAGCCGTTTTTTTCGTCGGTGTCCACCAGCGCGCACCACACGGTCAGGTTCGTCGGCGGATCAACGTCGGCGTAGCCGTTGTCCTGGTGCCAGGGAAACTCGGCCTTCTTCAGGTCCGGTTCGGGCATCTTGGTCACGAATTGATTGAACCAGCCGCAAAGATTCGGGCCAATCAACTGTTGGAGGCACTCGAGGTGCGGTCCGTGCGTAACGAAATCGCGGACCACGGCCGAATACAGCCCCAGTTGATTGCGAAACAGCGTCACTCCGTCCGGCAGCACGGTTTGCTTGCCATCCAGCGAAAGCTGGCAGTAACCGCGGAACCGGAGTTCCTCGGCTTGCAGGACCGCCAACTGCGGCGGGTCGAGAATCGTGCCCAAGAGGACGAAACCCTGGTCGCGATAAGACCGCAATTGTTTATCGGTCAGGCGGTTCATTTTGGAATCACATCCCAAACCGCGTGTGCCCGGGCGGGCAGCGCGGCGGTGACAATTCCGCCGGCGTGGGCGTGGCCTTGCCCCGTCCAGAAATCCCGGAATTGAACGCGCTGCGGGTCGAGGCCGAGTTGGGCCAGGTCCAACGACGTGGTTTGGGCGGAGTCGCCCCAATTGAAGAAACCAATCGTCATGACCGCGCCGAATTCCTTCCGCGTGCGGCTGCCGTCGGCGTGATGCCGGACCAGCACGCGCGGAAGCGGACGGCCAAAGAAAGCCTCAGTGTCGGGACAACTCCATGGGCCGCCTTGGTCGCAACGTTCGACCAGTCGCCGGTAATCCTCGAGCGCCGCAGCGTCGAATTTTTCCACCGGACCGGAAAACTCCAACATGCCGGCGGTCAGGTAGGCAAAGGCCAGCCGCGAGCGGCGTTCGACCACCGGAAATTCCGGCGCACCGGAGCAACTGTCAATGTTGCCGAACCAGGTCTGCCGGCCATTGGCCAACATGCCTGGCAGGAGCCACGAGCAATTGCGGATGTGGTGGTCCCAGGAGCCGCGGTCAATGTCAATGCCGGCGCGGTAAGAATCGAATCCGTCAATCGCCAGAAACGGATTGCCGAGCGGACAGGAGACGCCGTGGAGAAAGTAGCCTTGCGGGCCGAGATGGGAGCGGATCATTTTCACGAACCAGCGTTTCCATTCCACACCGGTGCCGCCGTTCCGGTATTTGGCCGTCGGGTGATCAAACATCCAGGAGAAGAAATCGAGCTTGATGCCTTCAAAACCCCATTCGCGCGTGATCAGGCGGATGCAATTCTCCATGAACCCCCGCGCTTCGGGCACGGAACAATCGAGCATGTTGTGTCCAACATCCGTGCAGGGTTTGGCGGCCCGGTCGCACAACAGCCATTCGGGATGCGCGCGTTTGATCGGCCCGTTCAGGTCCACACGCGGACTCCACCAAAGCGCCGGGCGCAAGCCGCGTTTCCGGCACGCTTCGGCAAAACCTTTCGGTCCGGATGGAAACCGGCTCAAGTCCCACGACTGGCTGCCGTCCGGATAATACGCGTCCGCTTCCGGCGTGGCGCCGTTGCCGGGGACGGCGGGCGGCTGGTAGCCGTGATCGAGTTGGAAAAAACCGCCGCGTTGCACCTGCGCGACGATGTCCATGCGCTTCAGACAATCGGCTTCCGTGATGTTGGTGTAAATGCCGTAGTTCCAGGTGCAATAAACCGGCTCGCGGTCCAGCCGGCTTTGCGGCCCGGCGAATTCGTGGCGCGCGGTCAATTCCTCGATGTAAGGCGCGTAAAACCGGTCGGGCGTCGCGCGCACCAGAAGAAAGACGGTCGTTTCCAATTCGACCTGCCCGCCAGCGGGGACGACTTCCTCCGCGCCGCCCATCCAGGTGAATTCGCTGCGGCGGTCGGCGCAACTGCCGGCGTGGCTGGGCAATCCCAAGTGCCACGAAATGACGTGCCGCGCCTGCGTCAGCGCGCCTTCGACCAGCCAGAGGTCGCTCTCGGTCTGGCCGAGCACGAGCGCCGGCAACGGCCCTTGCGATTGCACGCCCAAATGCGTCGGCGTGGTCGGCAGCGGGCGTAGAAACGGAAACTGCACGCGCGAATGCGGCAGATTTTCGTAGCGGAGGTTGTCGGTGTGCCCGAACACGACCAAGCCGCCCCCGGGATGATGATAGCAGGGTCCGGGTTGATCCGGCCCGGCGCGAAAACCGTAGCCGGTGAAGCTAACATCGGTAGCGCCTTCGTTGCGCAGCGTTGGCGTGATCGTCCAACCCCGTCCGGTCGGCGAGCGTTGCACTTGCAACCGCACGGTCAATTGCGGCGTGAGTTTGCCTTCCCAGACCAGGCCGTCATCGTTCTGTCGCGTCACAGCGCCCGATTCCGACGCAAGTCGCTGTCTGCCGGAAATCAGGTAAAATTGCTGCCCGACCCAGCCCGTCCGCCCCAAGTGGTCGGCGATGGTCAGCAGGCCGGCGCGCGCGTCGGCTTTGACGGACAACATGGATTCTTTGGCGGACAACACTGGTTCCTTGACGGGTAAAATGGCTACCTTGGCTGGCATAAACTCGTCCTCTTTCTTTTTGGCATTTTCTAGTTGCTTATTCAAGTGTCAATAGACGGAAATCGTGCCGTTTCACGGTTAGATTGGAAATTTTGTCGCCACTGGCGGAAATCACCGCGCCGGTTTCGGCGTCCAGCGCTTTGCCGCCGCCGGGCACAGTGATGTCGGTGGTGACATCCGCCGGGCCGGGGTTGACAACGACCAGGGTAAGTCCTTTCGGCGAACTGGTCCGGTAAGCGGTGATCAACAGGCCGGGCTGGCCGGCCCAGGCCGTTTTCTGCGAGCGCCAGTAGGGAATCCATTCCGCCGATTCATCGAGCAGACCGGCGCGGCGGATAATGTCCATGCCCGCCATGTCCCCGTCCATCGCAAAAACCCCGTTGTCGTGCAAGAATGCCATCGCCAGCACCGTGCGGGCGCGGTGGTCTTTGAAGTTGATCGGGATGTTCATGCACAGTTGCACCGGGATGCCGGAGTATTTGCCGATCTGCATCCGGTAACGGTCTACGCCCCACGCGTCAAACATGTCGTCCAGATCCGACTCCAGATAAAGCGACTCGATCGCGCAGATGCGCGTGAGCCACGGCATTTGGAACACAACGCCGGGCGCATAAACGTTATTGGCATCGGGAATGCCGAGGTCTTGCACAATGCGGGCGATCCGGTGATAGAAGGCGCGCACCAGAAACAGGTTCGACCTCGGCTCCGGCTGGCCTTCGTCGTTCAGATACATTTCACCCTTCTCGAGTGAATTGCCTTCCGTCAGCCCGGCCCAGTCCCACCAGTAGCCGCCGTCTCCGGTGTTCCTGGCCATGAGATAGAAATGATACGCCTCGAAGTCATAAAAACTTTGCAGTCCCGTGTCGCGACCTTCCACCGTGCGCTGCTCCGGATCCGGCCAGATGGAATTGCCCTGCTCGTCCTTGTATCCCAGAAGCGAGCCGTCGGGGCTGATCGGCAGATCGGACACGCCCGACCACTCGCCGGCAAACACTTTTTCTTCCGGCTGGAGATAGCCGATCATGTCGTTGCGGTAGCAGGCGTATTCGTGCCCCTTTTCCAAAAGCCACCGGCCCGTGGCGTCGCGCGGCGGCGTCGGCGTCAGCGGAAAGTCGCCGGGCGCCGGATGGCCATTAAACGTGAAGGGCTTGCCGGCAATCCAATCCTGCCATTCCTGATCGTTATTCGGAATGGTAAAGCAGCCGACCGTGCCCCACCAGCCGGTGATGCCGATGTGCATGCGAGCGCTGTTCCACTGCATCGCGCGCGCGTCTGCCGGCAGCGGCTTGCACGGCACGGCAATCACGGCAAAGCGGAGGTGCCGGGGATGGTCAATCACCACCGGCTTGTTGATGAACGCCACGCGCAACACCGTGGCGCCCTTCCGTTTTTCGATGAAGATATGCGGCTGGTTGCGGTCCAGCCAGAAGCCTTCGTAGGAATCGGTATACCAGTAAAGGCCGCGCTCGCCGTTGCCGACATACATGATATACGGACGGGTCGCGGTCGCACGGTCGGAGAGGTTGTTCCACAGCTCGCCTTCCTTCGGATTGCCGGTCCACGGATGGGTCTTGTCGTAGAGCAACATGCTGTCGCGCGGGCTGTAGACATAACACGTGTCCACCGGATCGTTGATGGGAATCTCCAATTCGAGCCGGTCAAGGCTGGCCTTGCCGTTTGGCACGATGTCCATGTTGACCAGGTATTGGCCGGTATATTCGGCATCGCCAGTCACTTTGAAAGTCAGCCCCGCCAGCCGGCTTTCGGCAGAGCCGGTGGCCTTCGTTGGCAATCCTGAATCGGTCCACGCAAAACCATTTTGCGCCGCGCCGAGATTCACGGCCTTGCCGTCCTGGGTGGCAACCAGTCGCATGGGTGCCGCCAGAATGTCCTGGCCGGCCGCTGCCGGAACCAGTTTATTGCGAATGCCGGACACCAAGCCGGCATCGGTGAGCTTGATTTGGTTGCCGACCGTTTCGAAAGTCTGGTCGGCAGTCCTGATCGGCGTGTAAGGTTTGACGACCGTTTCTTCGAGGCCGCCTTTGTAACTCTGGAAGGGAAACACTTTTTGTTCAAAGGCGCCCTGCTTCGAGACCAGCGCCTTGCCGTCGGCATCCTGAATTTCCATGTTGATGTCGTAGTCACCTTCCGGCAGTTGCGGAAATTCAAAGGTCAACTCCGCCGTCCCGTCGGCGCGAAATGGCATTGAATTCCTGCCGGTGAGTTCGCCGCCTGGCTTGCCGAACGACGCGCTCAAGTAGCGGGCGGCTTTCGGCAGCTTGGGGTCGATTCCCAGTATTCCAACGTCCGTGGACACGTCCAAGCGATTGAAGCTGGGCATGTAAGCGAAGTCGAGCTTGGGCGCGACGGGCTTCCGGGCCACGTCGAGATTCTTGATGTAACTTTTCACGTCCTCGCTCTGGGCGTTCCACAGCGACGTATCGTTCCTGTAATAAATGGCGCCCGTGGCGGCGTCAGTGATGTCAAAATACACGCGCGCCGCCTTGTCGCCGAGCACCAGGCCGGACGCCTTCACGTGCTCTTCCCTGGACTCGCCCGGCTTGAGCGCCACCGAATCGTTCCGGTCCAGCAGAACCCTGCCATCGGAGGCAACCATCTTCACGCCGAGATTGATCGTGACGTCCTGTTTCTGCGGGTTGAAGGTTTTGAACGTGTAGTCGGGGTTGCCGTTCATCCAGTCGCCAACACCGGTGAACTGAACAGCGACCGCCTTGGAGTCGAATAATATCTCTGGAAACCGGTGGAACTGCAGCCAGGTGGCCGGCACCCAGGTGTAATAATTGCCGCCGGCATCCTGCGCGGAAACCAGTTGCATCACCCAACTATCGCCATCCTGGATTTTTTTGACGTCGAGCGCCTTGATCGGGATGGCGATTTCCTGGTCCCAGGCGTCCGCGGTGAACACCGACTTCGCCACCGCGCCCGATTCATACTCATAGCCCGGCAAACCGACGGACCATCGCACCTTCTGGTCGCTGACGACATCCCACGGATTCGTCATGAACTTGAAGAAATAACCCGAAACGGCCTTGTCCCGGCCAATGTTGCAGATTTCGATTTCGGTGTGGTCCTCAAACAGGATGTCTTTCCCGGCCACCTGTTCCTCCGCTTCCGGCTTGGTCTTGCACACCGCGCGCAGCGAGCCTTTCGGATACACCGGATAGTGAAACGCGAGATAAAAGTAGTTGTCGTCATACGCCACATACCAGACCGGCTGGAGGGATTGCGGCAAGGACATGTCCAGGTTGTAATTCGGAAAAGCGGTGACTGCCGTCGCGCCTTTCCATTCCTCCGGGTCAATCTTGCCGTCAATCACCGGCGGCCTGTCAAGCTTCGGGATCCGGAGAAGGGGCGTCGTCAATTTCGCCTCGTCCTCCGGCTTGCTGGCGCTCCAGGCGGTGTAGGGTGGAGCACCGGGCGTTCGCAGTTCATTGGTCAACGCCGGTTGATCTTCCGCCCTTGTGATGGTGGAAACCAGAAGCGCCAGTGTGAGACCGGTAATGAACCAGTTGGCGTCATTTGAATTCATTTTATATTCTCTATTGTTTTCCCTGATGTTTTCTATTGTTTCGCGACCGATGGCTCCATTTCCGCTTTGTGTGCTGCCACCGCATCGGAAAGGTTGCTCAACATGTTGCCGTTTCCGTACGGACCGCGGCGCGGTCCGTTGTAATCGGCATTGTCCGGGTAAATCATCTCCAGCTTCCCGGAGTGCGCCGGCAGGTCAATGGCGTCCCATTGCGAATAACCCGCAATCGGATCGAAAACGTAAGGCCAGCCCTGATAGCCCACCTTCGTCGTCAAGGCTGCCCGCGCGTTCTGCGGCAGCAGCCGATCCATCGCGGTCGGATTGTAATAAGCCACCAGTAAGGCGTTCTTCGAGCGGTCGAACAGCATCGCCTTGCGAATCGCCGGGTCGCCAATGTCCACGTTCTCGCAAGCCTTCGCGTCGAGATAGACGAACTGATTCGTATCAGCCGGCTGAACCAGTTGCTCCCAATTCAGCCCGCTCTTCCTGTCGAGATAAACGAGCTGATTCGTGTCAGCCTCCATGGCGCTGACGAGGCGGTCCAACCAGGCCTCGTAAAGTTGATGGCCGTCGGGCACCGGGTGGAGCTTGGGACTTTCCAGGAGTTGCCGCGCCAGCGTCGTGACTGTCACCCGGCCATCCAATGTGGATTGCGCCGACAGATCCGGTTGGGCGACGGCGTTTTTCGCGGCAAATTTCCACGGCGCGCGAAAGCCGAGCACGAGGCGGTAATCCTGTTGGGAGATGAACAGCCGAAGCGCTCCGTGTTGCGTCTCGATTTCCTCGCCGGTCTCGGCATCATAAAAAAATTTAAGCCCGCCGGCACCGTATTTTCCGAGATGCTGGAACGCCACCGTTTCCACCGTGTCGGTTTGACCCTGGTTGGAAATGATGTACAGCGCCCGGCCCTTCGCGGTGTAGGCCGAGACCAGTGTGGTCGGATAAGTCGTGGATTTGAGGACGGTGTCCCGGTAGTACGGATGCCAAACGATGGTCGGGTCATCAAGCCAGAAATTATCGAGCGCCACGAACCAGCGCCGATAGACTTCCGCGTTGTCGGTCCGGGCAAAATCGGTGAGGTCAAGCAGGAACAGCCGGCTGCTGACCGCCCGCCAGTATTTGTACGTGCCGCCCGCGGCGGGTTCCTGGTAGAGCCAGCCCAGATTGATGCCCCATTGCTTGGAAAGCCACACGCGCATCGCGCCCAAGGTGAGCTTGTCGGACTCGAGGTATTCGCCATAAAGCGCCCGGCGGCAGAAACTGCGTCCGGGCTGGGCCGGTCCGCACAAATTCGGATAGACGTACACCGCGTTGGTCGCGTGGTCCTCCACCATCAAAGTGGCCACGCGCTTTTCAAATAACCGCTCGTTCCACTCTTCGTTGGTTGGCTCCTTGACACCGTCGTCGCGGACGTAGCCGTAGCCCACGACCGGCTCGTACAAATACATGTAAGGCGGATTGTCCTGGTAAAGTCCGCCGACGCCGCAGTCTTTGACATCCAGATCGAGCCACCAGGCCCGGTAATCCCGATTTGATTTACTGGTGTTCGACGCCGCCTCCACCGCCACATACGGATCGGTCAGCCCCAGCGCGCGCATCCATTCCGGCAGCGGACCCAGATTCAGCTGGTCCCAACCCAGGCCGCTGCCCCACTCGTGCCAGAACTGATGATACTCGGGCGTGCCCCCGCATTCCGAACCGCTCGAAGCCGAGGCGCAAATCACGTCATAGTCCGGCCGGAGTTTGTCGAGCATTTCTTTATTCTTCGCCAAATCCAACCACCGGCCGTAGGTCGGGTAGGAGTAACCGACCCCCCAACCATGATGAAAAAAGTGTCCGTCTTTTTGGTAAGTTCTAAAGTGCGGATCGTGCCGCGAACACGTGCGCCACAGGCGGAAGTTCTTCAGCATCGGCTTGAACGGCGAGGCTTGCAGCGCGAACTCAAACCGGCGCGTACCTTGCAGCGTCAGTGGCTGGTTGAC